>OOCQ01000512.1_pt1 | contig 32287 bp, 25 predicted proteins | sample 1671121 | NCBI WGS metagenome assembly OOCQ01 (sample SAMN06348124, study PRJEB24527) | human gut metagenome | biome: human gut; feature: ankylosing spondylitis patient; material: feces | host: Homo sapiens | place: China | collected 2015-10 | reverse complement strand
CCACTGTAAGAAGGGTCGTTCATCACGAAGTCTGGCTTTGGAGTTCCGTCGGCATTGTAGCGCCAATCGCGGAAGAGGTTGTCGCCCATGCCCTCTTTGTCGATAGCCTTGAGGAAGCGGGCTGGTATGATCTGGTCTGTATCTACATTCTCCAATGGAAGAGGAATGCAGCTGGATGTGATTACATTGAATTTCTGTTTCATAACTGTACTTATTAATTGTACATTATTAATTATAAATTATTAATTACATAAACTCTCTTGGGTCGGTGATCTTACCAGTGATAGCGGCAGCAGCTGCTACGTATGGACTGGCAAGGATGGTGCGGGAACCTGGTCCCTGACGACCCTCGAAGTTACGGTTAGATGTACTTACTGAGTACTTGCCTGCAGGAATCTTATCGTCGTTCATTGCCAAGCAAGCAGAGCATCCTGGCTGACGAATCTCGAAACCGGCTGCCTCAACAATCTTGTCGATACCCTCTTCACGTATTTGTTTGTCTACCAACCATGAACCAGGTACGAGCCAAGCAGTTACGCCGTCTGCCTTCTTCTTTCCTTTAACGAGAGAAGCAAAGGCACGGAAGTCCTCGATACGACCATTGGTACATGCGCCGAGGAATACGTAGTCGATAGGATGGCCCTCCAACTTCTCGCCTGGCTGGAAGCCCATATAGTTCAAGCTCTTCTTGAAGCCTGCCTGCTCCTCCTCTGGAATCTGATCCAAGGTAGGGATGCTCTCGGTGATGCCGATACCCATACCAGGGTTGGTACCATAAGTGATGCGAGGCTCTATGTCGGCTGCATCGAAGGTAAGTTCCTTGTCGAAGACAGCGTCATCGCCACTCTTCAAGGTCTTCCAGTAAGCCACAGCCTTGTCCCATTCCTCACCCTTAGGTGCATATTCACGACCCTTGATGTATTCGAATGTAGTCTCATCAGGAGCTACGAAACCACCACGGGCACCCATCTCGATAGAGAGGTTACAGAGGGTGAGACGACCCTCCATGCTCATATCCTTCACTACGTCGCCGCCATACTCAACGAAGTAACCAGTGGCACCAGAAGTGGTGAGCTGGCTCATCAAGTAGAGAGCCACGTCCTTGGCTGTTACGCCCTTGCCCAACTTGCCGTTGATGCTGATGCGCATAGACTTTGGCTTGCTCTGGAGGATACACTGAGATGCCATTACCATCTCAACCTCAGATGTACCGATACCGAAGGCTACGGCACCCATGGCACCATGGGTAGATGTGTGGGAGTCACCGCAAACGATGGTCATACCAGGGAGAGAGAGTCCCTTCTCTGGACCTACTACGTGGATGATACCATTGTCCTTGGTATTCATAGCGAAGTGAGTGACACCGAAGTCGGCTGTGTTCTTAGCCAATGTATCCACCTGCTTTTTAGAGATAGGATCCTCGATAGGTTTGTCCTGATCGTGGGTTGGTGTATTGTGATCAGGCATACAGAATATCTGGTCTGGGCGGAACATCTTGAGTCCGCGAGCACGCATACCTGCAAATGCCTGAGGTGATGTAACTTCATGACAGTAAAGACGGTCGATGTAAAGCTGAGTAGGACCATCCTCTACAATCTGGACAACATGCTTGTCCCAAATCTTGTCGAATAATGTATTCATTTATGTTATTGTTTAATTGTTTTATTATCTAATCTTAAACTTGTTGATACAGTCGATGTAAGCCTCCACTGAAGCGGTAACGATGTCGGTATCTGCACCGAAGCCATAATAGACATGACCATCATACTCCACCTGCATGTGAACCTTACCCACATCATCAGAGCCCTTGTCGATGGCCTGGATGGTGAATTCCTTGAGGTTCATCTCCTTATTGATTATCTTGCGGAGGGCACGGATGGCTGCATCCACAGGACCATTGCCAGATGAAGCCTCCTCAAACTTCTGACCAGCGATGTCAAGACCGATGCTAGCCACGCTCTTCACACCCTTGCCAGTGGTAACCTGGAGATATTCAAGCATCACACCATGGTGGTCAGCCTGATCAGCACCAGCGAGCATCAATACATCCTCATCGGTTACTTCCTTCTTCTTATCGGCCAGCTGGAGGAACTTCTTATAGATCTTGTCGAGCTTCCCCTCATCCTCAATGTCCACACCATTCACGTGGAGACGATACTTCAAGGCGGCACGACCCGAACGAGCTGTCAATACAATAGCGTTGTCGTCCAAGCCCACATCCTTAGGGTCGATAATCTCGTAAGTCTGCACGTTCTTCAAGACACCATCCTGATGGATACCAGAAGAGTGAGCAAAGGCATTGCGACCCACGATGGCCTTGTTAGGCTGCACAGGCATGTTCATCAAGCTGCTCACCATGCGAGAGGTTGGCACAATCTTGGTGGTATTGATATTGGTATCAATGTTGATGCCCTTATGGCACTTCAAGATCATGGCAATCTCCTCCAAAGAGGTGTTGCCGGCGCGTTCGCCGATACCATTGATGGTCACCTCCACCTGGCGCGCACCATTCAATACGCCCTGCAGGGTATTGGCGGTAGCCATGCCCAGGTCGTTGTGGCAGTGAGTTGACAAGCGAGCATTCTCGATGCCGTCCACGTGCTCCATCAGATACTTAATCTTATTACCATACTCATCTGGCAAGCAATAGCCTGTGGTATCAGGGATATTTACTACTGTAGCACCAGCCTTGATGACAGCCTCAACCACCTGAGCCAGATACTCATTGTCGGTACGACCTGCATCCTCAGCGTAGAACTCCACATCCTCCACGTACTTCTTGGCATACTTCACGGCAGCCACGGCACGCTCTATGATTTCCTCACGTGTAGAGTTGAACTTATATTTAATGTGGCTATCGCTAGTACCGATACCCGTATGGATTCTCTTATGCTTAGCATATTGCAAGGCTTCGGCAGCACAATCAATATCTTTCTCTACCGCACGTGTCAACGCACAGATGGTAGGCCATGTTACAGCCTTAGAGATCTCTACCACTGAATTGAAGTCGCCAGGGCTTGAGATTGGGAAGCCTGCCTCAATCACATCAACGCCCAGCTGCTCCAGCTGCTTAGCCACCTGAATCTTCTCAACTGTGTTCAACTGACATCCAGGCACCTGCTCGCCATCGCGGAGCGTTGTGTCGAAAATAAATAATCTGTCACTCATTTCTATATGCTTTTTTTATTTTTTGTGCAAAGGTAATACTTTTATTTGATATACACAAACAAATTATAACTTTTTTAAAAGAAAATCTAACAAATTACTATTCTCCCTTCTTTTTCTTACTCAAATTCGTAAGAAATGAGCAAAAAAACAAGGCATTTATAGCCATTCTTTGCCATAAATGCCTTATTATTTATTAGAATGGAAGAGGTCCGTTTGGTCCATCCATAGGTGGTGGAGGCAAAGGACCGCCGCCACCCTGTTCGCCACCATTCATCTTGGAACCTACGATTTCGCCGCCCTGCTCTATCGGTGCATAAGCATCAGATGGGTCTTGGAATCGAGTAAATTCTCCACGGAAGTTGAGCAACACGTCGCCCGTAGCTCCCTTACGGTGCTTGGCTATGATAATCTGCGCCATGCCATGCAGGTCGTTACCTTTCTCGTCTTGATAGATGTGATAGTACTCAGGGCGATGCACGAAGAGTACCATATCGGCATCCTGCTCGATGGCTCCAGACTCACGGAGGTCACTAAGCTGTGGGCGCTTTCCCTCCAAGCCCTCACGGTTCTCCACATTACGTGACAACTGAGAGAGCGCCAATACTGGAATATTGAGTTCCTTGGCAAGTCCCTTCAAGGAACGAGAAATGGTAGACACCTCTTCCTGACGGCTACCGAACTTCATACCATTGGCATTCATCAGCTGCAAGTAGTCAATCATCAAGAGCTTCACGCCCTTCTCACGCACCAATCTTCGAGCCTTGGTTCTCAGCTCGAAGACGGAGAGTCCTGGAGTATCATCTACATAGATAGGTGCGCCAGTGAGGTCACGGAGCTTCTTGTCCAAGCGCTCCCACTCGCTAGGGTCCAGCTGTCCGTTCAGTATCTTCTTACCGGAAATCTCGCAAACATTGGAGATCAAACGGTTTACCAACTGAACGTTGTTCATTTCCAGAGAGAAGAAGCCGATAGGAATATGGTAATCCACCGCTACATTCTTGGCGATACTCAGGGCAAATGAAGTCTTACCCATGGCAGGACGACCAGCGATAATCACAAGGTCGGATGGTTGCCAGCCTGAAGTCATATCATCCATACCTTGATATCCCGTAGGAATACCTGTCAGACCTCCCTTGTTCTGGGCTGCGCGCTGCAAGATGTCGACAGCATCCTTGATCACAGGGTCTATCTGGGTATAGTCTTGCTTCATGTTGTTTTGGGAGAGCTGGAAGAGCTCACCCTCGGCATGCTGCATCAACTCGTCTACATCCACACTCTGGTCGAACGCCTGGGTCTCGATGTCACCGGCATAGTGAATGAGTTGACGCTGCATGTATCGTTGCGCCAAGATGCGGGCATGCGCCTCCACATGGGCGGCAGATGCCACGTTGTTAGCCAGTTCCATGAGATACTGCGGACCACCTATCTTGTCGATTTCGCCCATTTTAGTGAGCTCGTCGGTCAGAGTCATGATGTCCACAGGGCGTTCCTCCATGTTCATGGTCTGGATGGCCTGGTATATCTTCTGGTGTCTTGGTTCATAGAAGGTAGCAGGCTTGAGCACCTCAGATACCATGGAGAATGCATCCGAATCTATCATCAGTGCGCCCAGCACTACCCTCTCCACATCTACAGCTTGTGGCTGTAGATGCGCAAAGTTATTGTCTATCGGGGCTTGTTGCTGTCTGCGCCCCTGGTTATTATTATTCGAGTTTGCCATTATCTTTACCCTTTCTCATATCATCACCGAGTCCACCAACAAGACGCTTGGTTTCTTCCACTAATTTATTGTGACTTTCCCTAAGAATCTCCTCTATGATGGCTATATCGGCATCAGTCTTGCCAAACGCCTTGAGGCAGTGGCGCATGTCTCCACCTAGCATCGAGATATAGTACACATGATCCTGTCCATACTCCTCTGTGGCACGATCCACATAGCTGTCTGTCAGGTTCCCCAGCACTTCCTCATCGAAATTGCCTTTTACCCATTGGCATAGAGCCAAATAGAAGCTCAGGGAATAATCCATCGAATGATCTTCCTGAATGAAGTCCTGCACCGTGTCGATAAGCGATGTAAACATATTCTTCAGGCTCTTTGGTTCTTCATCCTCATCACCAAGATTAAGCCTCAGCATATCCTTAAATGTCTGAGGTGCATTCTGCTCCATGAAGCGAACCAACAAGTCTTGCGCCTTATCCACGTTAGCCATATCTCCAGGCTTTTCCATGAACAGATTTCTAGCCAGCATCACTACATAAACTGCTTCACTTGGATCCTGATAGTAAAGTTCGTAAAGCAGCTTGTCTGCCTGCTCAAATTTATTCTCCGTCGAATAGAAGATGGCAAGATTACGTTTGGCGAGCAGCCGTGACTCCTCATCCTCAGAGGTAGCCAACATTTTCTGCCAGCATTCTTCTACCTTATCGGTCAGATTAATGGCATCATAGACATGAGCTGCCAGCTCTATGAAGTTTACATTGTTGCCACCATACTTCATCAACCATTCCACATGAGGCAACGCCTTGACCGCATACTTGATGTTTTGCGGATCATAATCGAAGAGGGAATATCCCATTATGAAGTGGCACTCTTCCGTATCAGGCATTTTCTTAGGCATCACAGCTGGCACAAGTGAGCAACCATTGTGACGGAAGAAGTAACGAGCCAACTTGATGCGCTCCTTGTCAAAACAAGGATCATCAAAGACTGGGAATGCCAAAGGTGGTTCATACTCATAAGATTCCGTCTCTGCGAATGGGTCATCGAACTCGCCATTCATAGGCGCCAAGTCGAAGAAGCGGGATAAGCTTTGCATATAGAATATCAGAGCATGCAAGTCGTCGATCTCGCCCAAGATAGGATCACCATTGGCGACGGATTCACCATCAATATTGGCCTGCTCCATATCTTGACTAATCTGTTCAAACATTTTGTACAAATCAGACTTAGACTCCGCTACCATGTAGGCAAAACTATATCGGTCATTGTCGCATAGGGTACTCTTCTGAAAGAAGAATTTGAGTACAGGCGTCAGTTTCTCCCCCAATTTCTTTTGCATTTTCAGATAGACTTCGCTCTCATAGTAGAAAGGCATAAACCAGTTGTACACGGAATGGAAGAAAGCAGCTTTCTTCATCTTCTTAAACTGGGAATAATACACATCGGTACCTTTTCCCATGAAGTCCATGACCTCCTTGATACCCTCCTCCTCTTCGTCGAACTCGTCGTCATCGTCGTCATCATCATTATCATAAAAGCCCTCTTTTTCATCTTCCTCAGCAAGCGCGCTTTTCATCTTCTTGAACATGATACGGGAGAACTGCCTTTGAAACACATCCTCGCCCTCATCGATGTTGCGAGCATGAAACTCTACCTTGGCTGCCTTCATCAACCAGGACATCAGTTTTTCGTCTTTCGCCATAACATCCTTAAGCAGCTTTCTCACCTTATTTATATAGAGTCCTGGCATATTCTTGGTACCAAACAAGATACCCACCACAGCCCTGCTTCTGAAGAGGGAGTCATTGCCTGCATGAAGATACATATCTACCAAGAAGGTAAACTTCTCGTAATCAAAGAGATGGACACAAGCGATGGTTACAGCACTCAATATCAGCAACTTGGTAGGTGCATCCACATTAGGAGAGAGAAGCAAGTCGGTATATCCCTTCTTCATCTCTTCATTCCATTCTCCAGATACTACGATTCCCGAGAACACCTCATTGCGCACCTTATTAATCTTAGCCTCTATCTCTAGTTTTCTAGCCAGTCTATCCTCTAGGGCAAGGTCTTCCTGCAGGTCAAGCATTGCCTTGTCAGCATAATACTCGGCGAGACTTTCCTCCACTGCTTCTGGATGATTGGCTATATCACCACGCATGGCCAGTGCGCACCAAGTTTGCTTGGTGGCCTTTTCTGACATCACGCTCAGCTCAAAGAGAAAGTTATGAAGAGAAAAGAGTTGAACTTCATACTCATCACGGACAGTCTCAATAAACTTTCCATCCAGATATTCATTTCTCAGATGGCGTAAATAGTCCTGAAAAGACTTGAGTTTCGTCAGATGAACAGGCTCAAAATAGTGAGCCTTACCCAGAGAAGTGAAAGAGTCATCACTCCTGTCGCACTTCATTTCTCGCTCTACGATTTCCTGAGCTTTTTCGATTACTGCGCCCTCATTGCCTAACGCTAGATAGTTAGTCAAGAGATAAATGTCATTAGTTGTTTCAAATTTAAACATAATAGATTGTTTTAATTTGTTAATGATTAGCCACTCGCTGTGCCACCTCGAAGTCGTGACGACGAGGCTCCATCGCATGGTTGAATTTTATCTTAGGCAAGGCGGCTATCGTCTTGTTGTCCACATGGCAATACTTGGTCAGGATGCGGGCATAGTGCTGCACTCCTCGAGCATTGATGCTGTCGACGGCAATATTATAGGCTTGCAAGAATTTCTTGAGTTGGTCTTGGCGACGTGGCTCCTTCATGGCCTTCTGGCGGAAGGCGATGGCTCCCAGCTGCAGGTTCTTGTCACGGCTGTCCATCAGGAGCACGTGCTGCTCCAGGCGTGCCTTCGTGGCCTGTGGCTCAGGGAGAAGCATAGCGTCCATCTCGTTGTTGAGCAACATACGCAGACGTATCTGCACATCATTGATCTGCACACGATACACGTCATACTTAGGCTTGCCGCTGTCGATGGCTAGGTCGGTAAGATAGTCGGTAGCCGAATAGCGGGTCATCGCTATCATCTTGTCAGACAGCTGCTTCAGGCTGGAGATACGCGCCTTGCGATTGGTTATCAACTGCCAATAGGCATTGGTAGAGATGGGATAAGTGAGCGGGGTGCCCTTCTTCTGGAGATGGACTCCACGTATCAGGTCGGTTACCGATCCCTCTACCCTGCCACGTGCCAGGGCTGTATCGCAGTCCATCTGCGCTGTATAGTAGCGCAGATGCACATCTACCCCCTGCTTGGCAAAGATGCTGTCGTCATGAGCCAGGAAGAGTGGCAGGCAGTCCAGGGTAGGCATAACGCCCACCTTCAGAGCCATGCGGTCGATGCTGTCCAGACGGGCTTTCTCCTGCCTGCTGAGTCGCTTGATTTCTTGCTCCGACTTGCCGCCACATCCTGCCATCAGGCTGGCGAGCAGCAAGCAGAGGAGCATTGTTATTGCATTTCTTCTCATTATATAATTGACATCTTGCTTGATATAATTGACATCTTGCTTATTGGGCAGGTAACAAACCTGCCCTCCCAGTAATTTCCTGCTACAACAGGAAAATGAGGGAGTTAAGTTATCCTATTCTACGTAAAGAACCAATCCCTTCAGGTATTCGCCCTCTGGATGATAGATGTTGATAGGATGATCGGCTGGCTGATGCAACTGATGCAAGATGCGAACCTTTCGTCCAGCCTGGGCTGCCGCTGTAAAGACGGCATTGCGGAAATTGTCCTTGGTTACCACCTGCGAACAACTGAAGGTGAAGAGGATTCCGCCCTTCTTGATGCGCTGCAATCCCTTCACATTGAGACGGGTATATCCCTTTAGGGCATTGCGCAGGGCTGCACGATGCTTGGCAAAAGCTGGTGGATCCAGGATAATGAGGTCATACTGCTTGTCGTGCTCGTCCAGATACTTGAAAGCATCCTCGCAGATGGCCTCGTGACGTACATCGCCAGGGAAGTTGAGGGCAATGTTCTCATTGGTCAGTTCGATGGCCTTGGCAGAGCTGTCCACGGAGTGAACCACCTTGGCATTACCACGCATGGCATAGACAGAGAAGCCACCTGTATAGCAGAACATATTGAGCACGCTCTTGCCCTTGGCATAATGCTCCAACAAGCTGCGGTTCTCACGCTGATCCACGAAGAAGCCGGTCTTCTGACCTCTCAACCAGTCGATGTGGAACTTCAGTCCATTCTCCACAGCCACATCGTCGGCGTCGCCACCCAGGATAAAACCATTTTCCTGTCTCAGGTCGGCCTTATATGGCAGCGTGGTCTCGCTCTTGTAGTAGATGTTCTGGAGCTTGTCACCCATCACCTTCTTCAGTGCCTGGGCTATCTCCATACGGCATACGTGCATGCCCACGCTGTGAGCCTGCATCACGGCAGTAGGTCCATAACAGTCGATGACCAAGCCTGGCAGGTTGTCGCCCTCGCCATGTACCAGTCTGTAGGTATTGTTGTCAGGGTTCTCGGCGATGCCCACAGCCACGCGCATCTTGTACGCAGACTCCAGACGGGCGCACCAGAACTCCTCGTCTATCTCGATATCTCTAAAAGAAAGTACACGCACGGCGATGGATCCAATCTGGTAATGACCGATGGCGATGAAATCACCGCTTCGAGTAAACACTCTTACTATCTCACCTTCCTCTATCCCCTCGTCCATCGCCTGGATGGCACCCGAGAATATCCATGGGTGGAATCTCTTGAGTGATTCTTCCTTGCCTTTCTTCAAATATACGCTTTTATACATATTTATATATATAGTATTTAAATTGATGTCGTTTTTTAATTGTTATTTTCTAAATTATAATGGAGCAATACTGGCACCCAGAATTGGAGAGCGAGAGCTACTTAGAGCTCGTCTATCTCATAGTTGCCCTCTCGTTTCAGGCGCTCAAACTCCTCGTATAGTTTGATGCAGCACCAGGCATCAGTAGCGGCATAGACCTGCTGTGAGTCACGGAGCTCGCTAGCCTCCCAGTTGCTCAAGCGCTGTGCCTTGCTTATCTTCTGATGGAAGAGGTTGGCATATAGCTTCTGCAGGCTCATATCCTTGACGCCGAAATTCTTGGCCACTTCCTGCAACTCGATGAAGTAACCCGGCTTGAAATCAGCGCGCTTATGTAGCTGCAACAGGTCGTCGTGCCAGGAGAGTCCTATCTTAGGCACCTGTCTATCCTCCAAGAGGCGGATGATGGCAGGCGTCATGCCCGTATGATGCAAGCGGAAGAGATAGCATGTGTCGTAGGTGCTCACCTGCAAGAGCGACACCTGGAAACCTTTGCCCTTGCTGAAGGAAGGACGGGTCTCGGTATCTACTCCCAAGATGCGCTGGCCCAAAAGATAGTCTACTGCCGCTTCTGTATCTTCAGGCTTATCCACGAGGATGATTTTTCCTGGGAAAAGTACCCTTGGCAAACCTGTGATTGCTTTCTTGTCAAAACTAGTGAATATTATCTTCATTTCTCTATTTATTCATTACAAGTTGCAAAATTAAAAAAAAAACCTGAGAAAAGAGTTGTTTTCTCATTTATTTTCGTTATTTTTGCAGTGAAATTATTCAAAACGATTAAAAATGGCAAAAAAAAGAACTGAAAAAAAGGCCAAAAGCTTTAGCGAAGCAATTGGTTTACAATATATTTTCAACAATACTATCACCGATTTCTTCATAGGACTCGCTTTGATTGCTGTTGCGGTAGTTATCATTATCGCTATGGTTTCCTTCCTCGGGACGGGAGCAGCCGACCAAAGCATCTTGGAAAATCTGCGACCGGGAGAATGGACCAACGAGGGGCAGCAGTTCCAAAACTACTGCGGTTCGCTGGGTGCCATCATCTCCTATTGGCTCATTGCCCTCAACTTTGGCTTTCCAGCCTTCTTGCTCCCATGTTTCATCATCATGGTGGGACTGCAACTGATGAATGCCTACAAGGTGAACCTCTGGAAGTGGTTCTTCTGCCTGATGGTAGTGATGTTTTGGTCATCTTACACCTTCGCCAAGTTCCTCACTCCGCTCATGGGCAGTCTGACATTCAATCCTGGCGGAAAGCATGGACTCTGCGTGGTACAGACACTGGAAAACGTGATAGGTCCTCCGGGACTCACCGCCATCCTGCTCTTCGTAGCCATCGCCTTCCTCACTTATCTTACCACGGAGACCATCACCGTGATCAGAAAGGCGCTCAACCCTATCGGATATATATCTAATAAGGTGAAGTTTGAGATAACCAACCATGGTAAGAACAAGGCTGAGGATGATGCCATCGACGCTGCCTACCAGAATGCAGAGAACGGACCGGTGGAAGAGAATGAGCCAGAAGAATATAAGGAGGAAGAGCCTGCCCCAGTCATCGACCTGGACTTGGATCCAAATGGCGCCTTTGCTACCCCTGCCTCTACCACAGTAGCTGCCAATGCAAGCCAGGGAGTAGCTACAGAGGCTATAGTCCCTGCCGCTGCGACTAGCACTCCAGAGGATGATGCCTACGCAGCAACCGGCACGGGCGAAAGCAGCCTGCTGCAACAGCAGCGCGAGCTCAGGGCACAGCGTGCGGAGGCTGAGGCAGAAGAGAAGAAGAAGGCAGAGGCAGAGGCTTCTGAGCACATAGGCATGGACATCTCTGTAGCTGCTGCCGACGAAAAGGCTACCAGCAACACGGTGAGCAACGCTGAGATTCTCAATACACCTATCAACCCTAGGGAACCTTTCACCCGATATAAGTTCCCTACCCTCAACCTGCTCAAGAAGTATGAGGACGAGGGCGTATCCATCGACGAGGAGGAGCAGCGTGCCAACAAGAACCGCATCATCGAGGTGCTGGGCAACTTCGGCGTACAGATCAAGACCATCCGTGCCACCGTGGGTCCTACCATCACCCTCTATGAGATACAGCCTGCCGAGGGCGTGCGCATCTCCAAGATCAAGAACCTGGAGGATGACATCGCCCTGAGCCTTGCCGCACTGGGCATCCGTATCATCGCCCCTATCCCGGGCAAGGGTACCATCGGTATCGAGGTGCCTAACGCCAACCCTAAGATCGTGAGCATGGAGAGCATACTGAACTCCAAGAAGTTCCAGGAAACCAAGATGGAGCTGCCTATCGCCTTGGGTAAGACGATTACCAACGAAGTGTTTATGGTAGACCTCGCCAAGATTCCTCACCTGCTCGTAGCGGGTGCCACGGGTCAGGGTAAGTCAGTAGGTCTGAACGCCATCATCACCTCTTTATTATATAAGAAGCATCCTAATGAGCTCAAGTTTGTGCTCATCGACCCTAAGAAGGTGGAGTTTAGCGTATACTCACGCATCACCAACAAGTTTATGGCAGCCGTACCTGAGGAAGAGGAGCCTATCATCACCGACGTAACCAAGGTGGTGCGCACACTCAATAGCCTCTGCGTACTGATGGATAGCCGCTACGACCTGCTCAAGAAGGCGGGAGCCCGCAACATCAAGGAGTACAACCAGAAGTACATCAACCATAAGTTGCGCCTCACCGACGGCCACGAGTTCATGCCATATATCGTGGTCATCATCGATGAGTTTGGCGACCTGATCATGACAGCTGGCAAGGAGGTGGAGCTTCCTATTGCCCGCATCGCCCAACTGGCTCGTGCCGTGGGCATCCACATGATCATCGCCACACAGCGCCCTACCACCAGCATCATCACGGGTAACATCAAGGCCAACTTCCCTGGCCGAGTAGCCTTCAAGGTAACCAGTGCCATCGACTCCAAGACCATCTTGGACCGCACGGGAGCCAACCAGCTGATAGGTCGTGGAGATATGCTCTACCTGAATGGACAGGAGCCAGTGCGTGTGCAGTGTGCCTTCGTTGACACCCCAGAGATAGAGCGCATCAATGAGTACATCTGCGAGCAGCCTGGTCCTATCGAGCCTATGGAACTGCCTGAGCCTGCAAGCGAGGACGGCGGTGCAGGAGGCAATGGCAACGTAGACGCCCGCAACCTGGACCCATTCTTCGAGGAGGCAGCCCACGCCATCGTGCTCTCCCAGCAGGGCAGCACCAGCATGATACAGCGCCGTTTCAGCATCGGCTACAACCGTGCTGGACGCTTGATGGACCAGATGGAGGCTGCAGGCATCGTGGGTGCAGCTCAGGGCAGCAAGCCTAGAGAGGTGCTCATCCAGGACGAGAACCAGCTCAACAATTTGTTAATGGCACTTAGAAACAGTTAAACTTTCTAGAGTCCCCACTCTAGATTTTAAACTCTAGAGCCGTAAAAGCGTCATATCTATCAAATGATACCTGCCGCTTTTACGGCTATAATGTTAAATTTCAAAATATAATATAAGAAAGGAACTATCAAGATGAAGAAGATTTTTACTTTGGCTATCACTGCAATGATGAGCATGATGAGCCTGACAGCCTTGTCGCAGACCGCCCAGCAAGTACTCGATAAGACCGCTGCCGTGATAGGCAGCAAGGGTGGCGCCACCGCCCACTTCAAGATGTCGAGCCCCAAGTATGGCTCAGCTGGCGGCAGCATCACCATCAAGGGCAACAAGTTTAACGCCCGCACACCACAAGCCATCGTCTGGTACAACGGCAAGACTCAGTGGACCTATCTCAAGAAGACCAACGAGGTAAACGTGAGCAACCCTACCCAGGCACAGCAGATGTCGATGAATCCTTATACCTTTATTAATATATATAAGACAGGCTATAAGAGCACCGTGAAGACCGTGGGCAGCAACTACCAGGTTCACTTGGTGGCCAACAACCAGAAGCGCTCCATCGCCGAGATGTATATCACCATCAACAAGAGCACCCACGTGCCATCCCAGGTCAAGATGCGCCAGGGCAGAACCTGGAGCACCATCGACATCAGCGGTTTCAAGGCTAAGAACGTGAGCAATGGCGTCTTCACCTTCAATAGCAAAGAATGTCCAGGCGCTGAGGTCATAGACCTGAGATAACTCAGTTAGAAATACTGGGAGAACTCACAATTAGTTAACAAAAGGCAAAAACCACGCTATTTTGTAAAAAATACAAAATTATATTGGAATATTTACAGAAATGTTTGGCAGATAAAATTAAAATGATTATCTTTGCAAACGTAAAACAAAAAGGACAAAGAAGATGAAACAGCAAGAAGCCTATAATAGACTGATGGAGCATGGCATTCGCCCATCTCTACAAAGAATGGCCATTATGGACTTTCTCATCAATCATCCCATCCACCCCACAGCGGAGGATGTATACAAGGGACTCTGCGGCAAGATACCAACCCTGAGCCGCACCACGGTGTACAACACACTGCGTATGCTCAGTGAGAAGCAGGCAGCGCAGATGATAACCATCGATGACCATCGCATCTGTTACGATGGCTATACCACGCCCCACGTGCATTTCTTTTGCAACAGTTGCGGCAAGGTGATTGACTTCTTCGATGAGAGTGCACCACAGGTAGAAAAGCCTATCAACATCGGTGGCAACATCGTGACCGAAAAGCAGCTCTACTACAAGGGCATCTGCAAGGAATGCCTAGCCAAGACTGAGAAGCAGGCTCATTAAGCAGCCCCGACTTCCCAGCAAGACAAAGAACAAGAGAATTATACAAAAACAAGAATAACAGTTTAAAAACAAAAGCATTATGAAAAAGAAATTTATTTGCACAGTATGTGGCTATATCTATGAGGGAACTGAGGCACCTGAGAAGTGCCCTATCTGCAAGGCACCAGCCAGCAAGTTTAAGGAGATGGAGGATGCTGTGGACACAGATATGACCTTCGCTACCGTTCACGTTCTCGGCCAGGCTTACAAGGATAGCGTCAACGAGGAGGTTATCAAGGGCTTGAAGGATCACTTCAATGGTGAGTGTGGTGAGGTTGGTATGTATCTCGCTATGGCTCGTCAGGCCGACCGTGAGGGCTATCCAGAGATAGCAGAGGCTTACAAGCGCTATGCTTACGAGGAGGCTGACCACGCAAGCCGTTTCGCTGAGCTCCTGGGCGAGGTATTGGGCGACACAAAGAGCAATCTCGAGGCTCGCATCGCTGCCGAGAAGGGTGCTTGCGAGGACAAGTTCCGCATCGCCAAGTTGGCTAAGGAGCAGGGCTCTGACGCTATCCACGACACCGTTCATGAGATGGCTAAGGACGAGGCTCGCCATGCAGCTGGCTTCGCAGGTCTCTACAAGAGATTCTTCAAGTAAGAGTTTCTTCTCTAGTAGGAGATTTCCATACATAGAGTTATACAATAAATTAGTATCATAAGTCCTAAGTAAGAAGGGCCAGTGTCTGGGATAGCAATCCCCCAGCCTGGTCCTTCTTCGTTTTTTTATAAAATCCCAGCACTTCTCCCTGCCAAGTAGTTGAAATCGCACCAGTATTACGGACAGGAAAGAAACACATTCCTAATAAATAAGGATTTCGGGAGCGAGGGCAAAGCAGTACCTTTGCAGCCGATATGGAAAAGAATAGATACGATAAAAGGATTTTGACAGCAGTGATGGCTTCGCTCGTGGCTACCACTGCCGTTCAGGCAAACAGCACAAAGGCTGAAGAGGCTCCTCTTCACCTTAACAGCTCATTGGCTGAAGAGGCTCCGCTGAAGGAGCTTTCCTCTCTGGCTGATAGCAGCAAGGTTTATGACATCGACGAAGTGGTGATTGTTTCCCAACCTAAGGAAACGATGCGCCTGCGCCATCAATCACTGAGCAGCACCTCGCTCGGAAGTTTTCAGATACAGAAGCTCGGCACCCGTGACCTCAGGGAGCTCTCACAATACATCCCAAACTTCACGATGCCCAACTATGGCTCGCGCCTATCCAGTGCCATCTATGTGAGAGGCATCGGCAGCCGTGTCAACTCGCCTGCCGTAGGCATCTATCTGGATGGCATCCCTGTGATGAGTAAGGCAGCCTTCAATCTGCACAACTACCAGATATCGAGAGTGGATGTGCTCCGTGGACCTCAGGGCACCCTCTACGGACAGAACTCCGAGGGCGGACAGGTGAGAATGTACTCCCGCGACCCATTCCAGTATGAAGGCACCGACGTGAAACTCTCTTACGGCTCCCACTACTATCGCAATGTGGAGGCAGCTCACTATCAGCGCATCAACAACCGATTCGCCCTGAGCCTGGCAGGATTCTACGACGGACAGACGGGCTTCTTCCGCAACCAGACCACAGGCGACAGAGCCGACAAATATAATGAGGCGGGCGGCAAACTGATGCTCAAGAGCCGCTGGAACCGCAACTGGAACGTGGACCTTCTGGCTAACTACCAGTATGTGGACCAGAATGGTTTCCCATATGGCGAACTAGACCTAGAGACGGGCAAGGCTGCCTTGCCAGCATCCACCTTTCCGGGTGTATATCGCAGAAACAATCTCATATCGGGCATCAACGTGAATCACATCTCCCGCTACTATAAGTTCTACTCCACCACCAGCTACCAGTACCTCAAGGACCGCATGCTGATGGACCAGGACTACCTAGCCGCCAACTACATGAGCATCCTCCAGGAGCAGCTGCAAAACTCTATCACTCAGGAACTCACCATCACCAGCAACCATCCCGTGGGTGGCGTATGGGACTGGACAGCAGGCGGCTTCTTCTCCTATCAGTGGCTCAAGACCAACGGTCCCGTCTACTTCAATGAGGCGATGACCGACCCGATAGCCGCTGCCATCAAGAAGCAGATGGAGCAAGCGATGAGCGGTCGTCCGGGCATGACAGCCATGCCTCCTATCACCCTCAATGTAACGATGGGCGCACCGGGACTCTACCATACCCCGCAGTGGAACCTGGGATTCTATCACGAGAGCAACATAGCCCTGGGCGACCATGTGAACCTGACGTTAGGGCTGCGCTACGACCTGATGCATACCAGCATAGAGTATGACAGCCAGGCATTTATGACGATGGCTGCCACCGTGATGGGCATAGACGCTGCCCACACACTGCGCTCCGTGCTCGACGGCAAGGCGAAGGACGACTACCAGCAGCTTCTGCCTAAGCTGGGCATCAACTACCAGATAGACCATCTGGGCAGCAATCTCTACATCACCGTGAGCAAGGGCTACAGAGCAGGCGGATACAACATCCAGATGTTTAGCGACATCCTGCAAAGCGAGCTCAATGCCAACCGCCACCAGGCTATGAGGCGCGACTACGACGTGCCTCACACACCGGAGGACTACGAGAAGGTGAACAATACCATCGCCTACAAGCCAGAGACCTCATGGAACTATGAGGCTGGTGCGCATCTCAACCTATTCGACAACATGCTGCACCTGGACCTGAGTGCCTACTACATGCAGGTGCGCAACCAGCAGCTCTCGGTGATGGCAGGCAATTACGGATTTGGAAGAATGATGGTGAACGCCGGCAAGAGTCATAGTTGCGGCTTGGAGACTTCGCTGAAGGGACAGTTGCTGGATGGCAACCTGGACTGGGCGGTGAACTATGGCTACACCCGCGCCAAGTTTGATGAATACAAGGATGGTGAGGGCGATGCTGCCCAGGACTACAAGGACAAGTATGTGCCTTATGTGCCTCAGCACACCCTGGCTGCGATGGTGGATTACCGCCTCAAGAAGCTGACCATCGGTGCCAATGTGAATGCGCAGGGCAAGACCTATTGGGACAATGCCAATACCTATGCGCAGAAGATGTATGCCGTGCTAGGCGCCCACATCGACTATGACTTTGGCGTAGTGCAGCTGAGCCTTTGGGGCAGAAACCTCACCGACACCAACTACAACACCTTTGCCGTGGACAATGCAGCCACGGGCAAAAAGCGTTACTTTGCGCAGCGAGGCAACCCATTCCAGTGTGGAGTGGACGTGAAGCTGCATTTCTAAATAAAAATAGGGTGTATCATCCAACATTGGATAATACACCCTATTTCTTTACATACGCCCGGATGGCGAAATAGACATAAGCTATGAGAATCACATAACCTATATAATATAAGGTGGTAACGCTGAAGATGATGTAATCCAACGCACAGACACCTGCCAAGCCACCCATATACAGCAGCCCATCGCCAACGGGCAGACGGTGATGCACCTCGTCCACACACGCCAGACCGATAATCAATATCGACCATACCGACGCCAGGAAGAAGCCCAAAATCCGGGGCACGGCAAAAGGATTGAGCGTGGGATGGAAATAGAACTGGCGCCACACCTCGGGCTCAAACGTCTGGATGGTGGCATAGAAGGTGGCAGAGATGGACACCATCAGCACCAAAGCCGTAGGATAAGGGCTGTCTATGTCATTGAAATGCACTATCTTGCCATTGCTATGGAATATCTTGCGCACCAGATACAAGAGCGTGATAATCACGATGATGACCAAGAAGATGAGCAGATGCACATTGCTGAAGGTCATGATAAACTCAGAGATGGGGTCATCGGGCACCACCCTAGGCAGCAGGTTCGATTCGCGGCTCCAGCCAAAGGTATTATCCTCCGTGGCCAACTGCACCCAGACGGAGTCGATGCTGTCCTGCGGCACCATGCGGATGTCGGTGACCACCAAGAGATGGTTTTTCTTGACAGAGAAAGAGTCGATTTCCAATCCACTGAGCACCTCCTCGGGCTGCTGCTGGATTAGATTGACAGAATCCTTGAATACCAAGAAGTTGAACTTATTGGTATAATGATGGGTAGTAGAAAAGGAGATGGAGTCCAGCTGGCGGTAGCTATATTCCACAAACGCCGCAGGCTGCTGTCGCTGCCCATGTCGATGATAGCAGCTGCTGAGCATGAAGACCATGCCCAGCAACACCGCCACTACCATCTTGGATGTCATCCTAAACATCAACCTTTTCATTTACTCAAATATATATGAAAACTTATAGAATTTAATCTTTCTCTGCATATACGTTCATCTGGCACTCGTTGCAGGCGAACTCCAAGCGGAATCTCCTGCCATCGCCCAAGCGCAGATAGAGCGGCTCCTTCCACTGTGGCTTCTCCCCGCCTCGCTTCACACAATAGCCCAAGGAGTAGCGGATGCAATGGCGACACTGCATCACCAGCGGTTCGTCTGACCGGTCCTTGCCCAGCTCAAAGGCTGGCTTGATGGAGTCCAGACCGTGAGTCTCGTAGAAGTCACGGGCTGAATCATTGGCTATATTATAGAGGTAGCCCCACTTGCCATATTCGGGCTGCCAAACAAACTCCTTTTTAGAAAGCTCGTGCTCGCCTGGCTCACTGAAGCAATAGCCTCCGCCAAACATATCCCTTCCACAGCCTCGATTGAGCGACTGGTCCACCTGCTCGCCTATGCGCTCGTCTATAGCCATCACCAGGTTGCGGCGCAACTGCGAGAGTTTGCTATTAGGGATAAAGCACTGTTCCAGGCCGTTTCGCAACGTCACATCCACGCAGTCGTAGAGCGTATCGCCCAGCTTGGACATTTGCATCTTGATGTTCTCCACCTGTGGGCGCTTGGCTAGCGAGAGCTCCATCGGCTCGAAGCTGTCTGCCAGTTTTACCAGTCTGCCTTTCGACTTATCCACCAGTTGCCAAGCCACAGCCTTCACGCCTTCCTCCTGGGCATCCAGCTCTATGAAGATAGGGATGCGGCGGTCTGCCGTCTTGCGAGCCAACTGATTTTCGAAGTCACGGTCATTGTTGCGATACAGTGCCATGCCTGGGCGCAGGTTCTCGGGCATGTGGTGCGGATAGAGACGATTGCCCTCCACACGGTTCACACGGAATCCCTCCAGCTCCCTGTCGTCATTGATGAAGCAGAGACCGTCGCCATTGGCAAAGCTGGCAACAGTGGCTACATTGAATGAGATGTTGCCCCTGATCTCCTTCACCTTGCCCACATACTCGCCCATCGCCTTAGGCGTGTCGAAAGAGGCGATGTCGGGCTGACGACCGTTCAGGAAGTAAGTGGTGAATCCACGGTTGAAGGTCTTCTTCAGGTTAGGCTCGAAGTTATACTCCACCTTGCCGTGGGAGGCACGGATATACTTGCCAGGATTGCGACGCACCACCTCATCGAGCGCCTTGCTATAGGCAGCCACCACGTTCTTCACATAGTTGATGTCCTTCAGTCGACCCTCTATCTTGAAGGAGCCTGCACCGGCATCGGCAAGTTCCTCCAGGTGATTGATCTGGCACAAGTCCTTGAGCGACAATAGATGGCGCTGATGCTCCCACTCCTTGCCATTGGCATCGAGCAAATCGAACTTCATGCGGCAGAACTGTGCGCACTCGCCCCTATTGGCTGATCTGCCAAAGCAATGCTGCGAGGCATAGCACACACCCGAATAGCTGACGCAGAGTGCTCCATGCACAAATACCTCCAGCGTGCGGTCCGTGACTTTCTCATGGATCTGGCGTATCTCATCGAGCGAGAGCTCACGAGCCAGCACGATGCGGTCGAAACCTACGGTGGAGAGCCACCAAGCCTTGTCGGCAGTGCGGCAATCACACTGGGTACTGGAATGCAACTCCCTGTGCCACAGCTGCTGCGCCCTAACCTCCCAGAGCACACCCATGTCCTGCAAGAGGAGGGCATCCACGCCTATCTTGTCCAGTTCCACGATCATCCTGAGCGTATCTTCCATCTCCTCATCATAGATGATGGTGTTGACGGTAACGTGAACCTTGGCGCCAAACTGGTGGGCATACTCGCAGAGCAGGCGAATATCATTCAGCGAATTGCCTGCGGCTGCACGGGCGCCGAAGCGTGGGGCGCCAATATACACGGCATCAGCGCCATGGTCGATGGCTGCGATGCCACACTCCAGATTCTTGGCAGGAGCCAAGAGTTCGAGTTTTCTGATTCTTTCTTTCTTATCGCTCATAGATGAATGTTTTGATAATTACCTACTGGATATCGTCGATATTGTAAGGCGTCTCTTGATATACGTAGTAGTTGATCCAGTTGCTATAGAAGAGGTTGGCATGGGCGCGCCATGTCACCAACGGTTCCTCAGCTGGGTCATCGTTGAAATAATAATTCTTAGGCAGTTCCACGTCGTCGCGCTTGCCCATGTCTCGCTTATACTCCTTGTCCAGGGTGTTAGGGGCATACTCCAGATGTCCCGTCACGAAGAATTCCCTGCCACCACGAGCCATCACGATGCTCACTCCGCTCTCAGGCGACTCGGCGATGATATCGAGTCCTGGCACCTTCTCGATGTCCTCACGTCGCACCTCGGTGTGGCGGCTGTGTGGCATATTGAAGATGTCATCGAAGCCACGGAAGATAGGGAGCGAAGGGTCGAGCGGCTTCTGGTGGAAGATGCCAAACATCTTCTTGTCGAGATGATACTTTGGCACGTCATAGAAGTGATAGAGTCCTGCCTGAGCGCCCCAGCAGATGTAGAGCGTGGAAGTAACGTGGGTGCGAGCCCAGTCAAAAATTTCCTGTATCTCAGGCCAGTACTCCACGTCCTCATACGCCATAGTCTCGATAGGAGCTCCCGTCACAATCATGCCGTCAAACTTCTGCTTCCTCAGTTCCTGGAAGTCCTTATAGAACATCATCATGTGCTCTATCGGCGTATTCTTAGGTGTATGGCTCTTCAGCTTCATGAAGTACACCTCCAGCTGCAACGGCGTATTGGAGAGCAGACGAACGAGGTCAGTCTCAGTCGTTATCTTGAGCGGCATGAGATTGAGTATACATATTTTCAATGGACGAATTTCCTGGCTGTGCGCCCTACTTTCGTTCATCACAAAGATATTTTCATGCTTCAGCAGCTCGATGGCTGGAAGCTTATCTGGTAATCTTAATGGCATATCTATTATTTCCTTTTCTTTATTTGTGTGCAAAGTTACGCATTTTTAATGAAATACGCAAGGATTCTGAAAAATAAGAATGCAAAAAATGCATGAGGAGGAATATTCTTTTGTAATTTTGCAAAAAGAGAATATGAATTTAAGGGAAAAAGGGAAAATGAAAAGAACTATTTACACCATTAAGCGATACCAAAAGTTAAAAGAGCCCATTAAGCTACGCTTCAAAAAACTTGTCAACGGCAACCTCAGTTTGTATCTAGATAGTTATTATCAAGGTTGCCGTACATACCTCTTTCTGCACCTCTACATCATACCAGAGATAGATGACAACTGCAAAAGGATGAATACAGAAACAATTCAAAAAGCCCTCCTAATCAAAAACAAGAAGACTATGGAGCTTTTTTCAACTCTAACAACGGAGCTTGGCGACTTAAAGAAGCCAACTAGCAGAGAGTCTAAAAAAGAAGAAATTAGATTGTTGCAATTTGTGGAACAATACGCTAATGACAGGAAGAAGCCTGATACAGAAAAGTATCATGGCAGATACGCTACTATCATAACGTTGATGCGCCACTTGGAACACTTCGGAGCCAAGAACACCCTGCTCAGTGAAGTAGATGTAGATTTCGTAAAAAACTTCATCGACTATCTTCACACCACTAGCGACTTGCGCAATCTGAATACGGAATCCAAGAAATTGTCAGAAAGCACCATTTATCTAAAGTATTGCATTCTTCGCAGCGTACTAATCGAGGCACAGAAAAAGAAATTAATCAAGGAGAACCCTTATAACCTTCTCCCTGCCAATTACAAGCTCAAGCGTCCAGACTCCTCTCGCTGTTATCTCACAAGAAACGAATTGAGCAAGATTATCCAGCACCCCTGTAAGATACCACAACTGAAAGAAGCATTCCTCTTCAGCTGCTTTACGGGGCTGCGCAAAAGTGACATTTTAGAACTGAAGTGGGAAGACATCATCAAGGAAAACACCAAGAGCTACATCAACAAGAAGATCAAGAAGACCCAGCGTTGGCTTAAGATTCCCCTATCAAGCCAAGCACAGCAGTGGTTACCACCTCGCCCCCACCCTGCGCAAGGTCTCGTATTTAACAATCTTGCCCATGCAGCTCTTCCTAAGAATCTCAAAAATTGGCTATCACAGATCAAGTCATTAAAGAAAGATATCACCTTCCATGTCGCTCGCCACACCTTTGCCACCCTAGAATTGTCCCTAGGAGCTAGCCTCTATACTGTCTCCTGCCTCTTGGGTCACAAAAGCATCACAACAACGCAAATATATGCTAAGGTGGTAGACAAGGATAAAGAGCAGGCTATCAAACTTATAGACAAAAAGTTTCAAGTAACAGAAGAGTAACAAAAATAGCATGTTTCTGTGATTATCCATCGGCACCGCAATACGGTGGTTGTAACATTTTCTTACCATTTTTAGAAATGGTAATCATATAATTCAAGCATTAACATCCATATATTATAGCCCACAAAATATGGATGCGAACTCTTATGCTCTTCTTTAAGTCAAGATTTGAGACCATAAGAACTATGCGATTATCATTACACGGGGAGGGTGGAAACTAGCAGTACGGCTTTTACAGCTCCTGTTGCAGGAGAATATATTTTGGAATGTTGGGGAGCTGGAAGTCATGGTTATAATGATGTGTCACGTAGTCTTTATGGGATAGACATTAATGGAGGATATTCATTAGGGAAATACATTATGGTAATAAATGAAACAATCTACGTGATATGTGGAGGTGGTGGATATACGAATAATAAGTTGTCTGGAGGTCAAGGTGGATTTAATGGCGGAGGAAATGGCGGCAACGGATCTTCATTTGCAGGAGGTTCTGGCGGTGGAGGTGCCTCGCATATAACCAAACGCTGTGCCCTTTTAAAAGATCTGGCTAGTGATTATGATGAAAATTTATTGTTAGTAGCTGGAGGTGCAGGTGGTAGCGCCATAAACGGCCATAACAATGGCTATGGTGGTGGAACAATGGGGGGATCTACATTCACAGCAGGATGGTCAACAACAGGAGTTAGTCCAGCATTAGTAAAAGGTGCAACTCAAACAGAAGGTTACACATTTGGCATAGGGCAATCTGGAGGTAGAAAAACCCATGGTAATGCTGGTGTAGAAGGAACTGGCGGTGGAGGAGGAGGTTTTTGGGGAGGATATTCATATCAAGGAGATGGTGATGGATCTTGTTGCAGTGGGTCTGGCGGCAGTGGCTATATAAATGCTAAGCTTGTAACATCAGGTTCAACTATTCAAAATGCAACTAGCCCGTCAGGTAACACAGATGGATATTGTTCTGTTTCTTGGTTCTTAAAATAAAGAAATCTTAATATCAATGTTGTCATTCTAAAAATCCAACTTGGCATATTATGCATTTTCCATCACCTGTATGCCCAACCTCTGTGCCACCATTAGGAGATGGCATACTTGCATTTCCCGCTATCATTGTTGCATCAGTTAAAAAGCTGGTATTTATGTATCCACTTCCGCCGCCCGCTCCACCCCAAACTGACGCTCCACCGCCACCATAAAAACCAGCACCACCACCAGCTCCACCATCTGTTGCTCCATCTCCTCCTTTTCCATATACTCCAGATGTGGGCTTCACCTTGCCATTATAGTTACCAGATAATTCTTGACTATCTCCACCATTAGTTTGATTGCCACCTAATCCTAAATAGCCATCAGAATTTGGTGAGCTGGCACCATTTCCACCAATGGTGCCACCACCATAACCTCCGATAGAGCCTGCTTTTACTACGTCACAAGCAGCACCGCCGCCACCACCCGCTACAATTATAACATCTTGTTTCTGCTGTATATTTGATAATAAACCAGACATTTTAGAAATATGAGTAGCACCTCCACCGCCAGCATTTGAAGTATTACCGAACCCATAACTTTTACCACCTCCGTTATAACCTCCCGCATAACCAGTTAAAAAAGCATTTCCAGGAGTACCTTCTCCGCCAACAACTATATAAAGTTTTGTAGAAAAATCTAGAATTATACTACCATAACTATATCCACCTTTTCCTCCTTGTTTATACGGGGTTGAATTAAGTCCAGCCCATCCTCCACTCGCACCCCAGCACTCCATCTTATACTTCCCATTCACTGGCGCTGTGAAACTCTCCACCCTCCCCGTGTAATTGACATACAGAAGGTTACATTTTGGAAAAAATGAGACAAAAAAGTCTAAAAACAGTATTTTACATCTTTTTCTTAGGGAATTCTTTGCAGAATTTGAAAAAATATCGTAACTTTGCCATCAAATTAATGCATATATGCTTATGAGACAGTCAGAAGAACGATATATCAGCTTGCTTACCGACTTTGGTTTCAAGCGCATTTTTGGAACAGCACTCAACAAGGAATTGCTGATTTGTTTCCTCAACAGCTTGTTTAATGGCAAACAAGTTGTCAAGGACGTCATGTACCTCAACTCAGAGCATGTAGGCGACGTCTACACTGACCGAAAGGCAATCTTCGACGTATATTGCGAGGGAGAGAATGGCGAGAAGTTTATCGTGGAGATGCAGAATGCCTATCAGACATATTTCAAGGATCGCTCTCTGTTCTATTCCACTTTTCCCATCCGAGAACAAGCACCAAAAGGGAGCGAGTGGGACTTCAATCTGAACAATGTCTACACAGTGGCTTTGCTCAATTTTGACATGAAGGATGATGCCTTCGAGAAAGAGCAAATCCGCCATCATGTGCAGCTCTGTGATACTGCCACGCACAAGGTCTTCTACGACAAGCTGGAGTTTATATATGTAGAGATAGCCAAGTTCGACAAGTCCTTGGAGGAACTGGAAACTCTCTATGACAAGTGGCTCTATGTGTTGAAGAATCTCTCCAAGCTGGACAACCGTCCAAAAGAATTGCGTGACAGAGTTTTCGACCGTCTCTTTGAGGAATCAGAAATCGCTAAATTCACGCCATTGGAGCTCCGCGAGTATGAAGACAGCAAGAAAGCCTATCGTGATATCAAGAATTCCATCGATACCGCCAAACGAGAAGGTATAGAAGAAGGAATGGAAAAAGGCATTAAGAAAGGCATCAAGCAAGGAATAGAGATCGGTCAGAAGAAGGAGCATGAGCGACTGCTGAATACAGCCCGCGCCCTGTTTGCTAGTGGCATGAGCCTGGAGCAGGTAAAGCAGTTTACTGGGTTGAATGATGAGGAAATAAATCAAATTCTGTCATAGCCAAGCGACATCAGTACATAGAGTGTGATGCAGGCAACATAACTATGTCCCATAAATCTACTTGAAATATATCAGGAGATATATGGGACATTTTTTGTATATATTTTTAACTGTATCCCTTTTACATCTTCTAATTACACGGGGAGCATAGAGATAAGCAAGACCGCTTTTATCGCTCCTGTTACAGGAGAATACATCTTGGAATGCTGGGGTGCACAAGGCGGGTATACAGTTCACAATAACTTATATGGATATGGAGGAAAAGGTGGCTATGCAGTTGGGAACTTTTTAATCTCAATCAATCAAGTAGTGTTTGTTGTTGTTGGAGGCAAAGGTGGTGACACAACAAATAATAACCAAACAGGAAATGGAGGATTCAATGGCGGAGGCACAAGTAAAGGTGACGGCGCAACAGAATGGAGTGGTGGCGGTGGCGCTACTCATATCGCAACAATAAATGGAGTGTTATCTTCTCTTAGTTCAAATAAAGACAAAGTCTTTTTGGTTGCCGGCGGTGGTGGAGGAGGCGGATATTATTATCAACTTAGCGATGGCCGACCACATAGTGGTGGAAGTGGTGGTGGTGCTCAAGGTGGCAATGGTGACTCACAAGCAAATGATGGTGGTTTTGGCGGAACTCAAACTGATGGATACGCTTTTGGGAAAGGGCAAGATGGCAAGCATTCTGGTCATGGTTCTGGTGGTGGAGGAGGTTTTTACGGAGGCTATTCTGGCTACACTATTGGTTCTGCTGCAGGTGGTGGATCGGGCTATCTTAGTTCTTCCATCATCAGTGGTACGGGAAGTATGACAAATGGTGTTAGAGAAGGAAATGGAGAAGCTGTTTTAACATGGATTCTTAAAAGCTAGTTTGTGTGATAATGCAGGTTCCATCGCCACCATGCCCAGTCTCATTTCCGCCCGAAGGTGATGGCATGATTGCATTTCCCGCTATCATTGTTGCATTAGTAAACACATATCCAGAATAATGGTTAGGGCTACCTGTATGAGCAATGGCGTTCTCTGCACAAGATTCAGTTATGGCATTGCAGCCAGTATAACCCGAAATATAACAAGAGCCAGTTGCACCAACTCCAACAGTACAGCCTCCATGATTTCCTTTACCACCAGCATAATACCCATTACCAGCACCGCCCATTGTTGCTCCATCATCATTAACTATATAACCAAAACCTATTTCATTCTGTCCAATAGTGTGAGAACCAGTTCCTGTAGTACCTCCTTTAGTCTGTGTTCCTGCTGTAGCTGCAACACCATCATTCTCACCTTTAGAAGTTCCTGGAAAACCGACTAAGCTTCCACCTGGCACTCCTGCCTGAGGATTATAATAAGTAATGCTTCCTCCACCACTAGCAGCTACCATTATTCTTGATTTTCTTGAGACAAAATCTGTCCAGTTGTTATTTGCATCATTTAAACGTATGTCGGTGGAACCTCCACCACTCCAAATATAGCCAGAATCTTTTCCATTTGGTAACCAATAACGTTTAAAACCATTATTGAATATATAGGTTTCTGCAGAACCATTCTGGCCTACCACAACATAGAACACATTGCCAGTGGTAATACCCAATGTTCCTCTAGTATAAGAACCTTTACCTCCAGGATAAGAAGTATTGCCACCTCCTTGTGCTCCCCAGCATTCCATCTTATACTTTCCATTCACTGGCGCGGTAAAACTCTCGACCCTCCCCGTGTAATTGACATACAGAAGGTTACATTTTGGAAAAAATGAGACAAAAAAGTCTAAAAACAGTATTTTACATCTTTTTCTTAGGGAATTCTTTGCAGAATTTGAAAAAATATCGTAACTTTGCCATCAAATTAATGCATATATGCTTATGAGACAGTCAGAAGAACGATATATCAGCTTGCTTACCGACTTTGGTTTCAAGCGCATTTTTGGAACAGCACTCAACAAGGAATTGCTGATTTGTTTCCTCAACAGCTTGTTTAATGGCAAACAAGTTGTCAAGGACGTCATGTACCTCAACTCAGAGCATGTAGGCGACGTCTACACTGACCGAAAGGCAATCTTCGACGTATATTGCGAGGGAGAGAATGGCGAGAAGTTTATCGTGGAGATGCAGAATGCCTATCAGACATATTTCAAGGATCGCTCTCTGTTCTATTCCACTTTTCCCATCCGAGAACAAGCACCAAAAGGGAGCGAGTGGGACTTCAATCTGAACAATGTCTACACAGTGGCTTTGCTCAATTTTGACATGAAGGATGATGCCTTCGAGAAAGAGCAAATCCGCCATCATGTGCAGCTCTGTGATACTGCCACGCACAAGGTCTTCTACGACAAGCTGGAGTTTATATATGTAGAGATAGCCAAGTTCGACAAGTCCTTGGAGGAACTGGAAACTCTCTATGACAAGTGGCTCTATGTGTTGAAGAATCTCTCCAAGCTGGACAACCGTCCAAAAGAATTGCGTGACAGAGTTTTCGACCGTCTCTTTGAGGAATCAGAAATCGCTAAATTCACGCCATTGGAGCTCCGCGAGTATGAAGACAGCAAGAAAGCCTATCGTGATATCAAGAATTCCATCGATACCGCCAAACGAGAAGGTATAGAAGAAGGAATGGAAAAAGGCATTAAGAAAGGCATCAAGCAAGGAATAGAGATCGGTCAGAAGAAGGAGCATGAGCGACTGCTGAATACAGCCCGCGCCCTGTTTGCTAGTGGCATGAGCCTGGAGCAGGTAAAGCAGTTTACTGGGTTGAATGATGAGGAAATAAATCAAATTCTGTCATAGCCAAGCGACATCAGTACATAGAGTGTGATGCAGGCAACATAACTATGTCCCATAAATCTACTTGAAATATATCAGGAGATATATGGGACATTTTTTGTATATATTTTTAACTGTATCCCTTTTACATCTTCTAATTACACGGGGAGGGTGGAGAGTTTCACCGCGCCAGTGAATGGGAAGTATAAGATGGAATGCTGGGGTGCGAGTGGCGCATCTATTTATCCAAATGTATCATATTTAAAACCTGGATTAGGAGGATATTCTATAGGATATCTAAATGCCGCACCAAATGAGAACTTTTATGTCTGTGTAGGAAGCAGTGGCGCTTATGGATCATATAGTTATAATAATAATTTAGGATATTCTATAAGTGCTGGTTCGCCAGGTGGTGGAGCTACTCATATAAGTATCAATAGTGGAGGAGAATTAAAAAACTTCTCTTCACACTCTACAGATGTCCTTTTAGTTGCCGGCGGTGGCGGTGGCGTTGACATTACTTCAGGAAAAGAAGCAAGTGGTGGTTATGGAGGAGGAACGAAAGGAGGGGCAGGAATGTCTACAGATGGCACCTACATTGGTACAGGTGGAACCGCAAATGCTGGTGGAAAAACAAACTATGAATATCAAGGCGTGAATGGCAGTTTTGGTCTTGGAGGCGTAGGATGGACTTCTAGTCATGATTACTCAGCTCAAGGTGGTTCTGGATGGTATGGTGGTGGAGGTGGTGCTTCACTATATGTCGGTACAGCTGGCGGAGGCAGTGGTCATGTAAATTCTTCCTTGCTATCAAATGCTCAGACTATTGCTGGCAATCAGTCTTTTCCCTCCCCAAATGGTGGTACAGAAACAGGGCATCAAGGAGATGGTGCCTGTGTTATAACACAAACCGCATTTTAAAAGGCTTCCAACCACAAAACATTTATCACAAAATATGAATTTCCCTTGATTTCTGATAATAATAATTGTTGGAAATCAAGGGATATCTTGTCAATGCTTCCTTAAGCTATATTCGGTAAATGGGGTGATGCACTTATTCTTGAAGCATCATCTTCAAATCATAATATAAAAGCCTTGTATGACTTGCTTCCTTGTCGTGCATCGTAAGTTCCAAGAAATTGTTTTTAAGATAAAATGGAATTGCGTTAATATATGCATCAACAGTAATAAATCTACATCCCGTTTTATTATCAATGGCGAAATAGCCTTTTATAAAGTTGAGCAATTTTGTACCAAGATGTAGGTGGCGTACAGATTCATCAACGGCTAGACGACACAATTTAACTGCTGGATAACTTTTTAACCTCTTAGAGTTCTTAAAGCGTTTTTTAAAACGATTAAATTCTGTTTTGTCTTCAAATTCTGTAATAGATATTTTGTCATTTGCTAAACTAAAATACGCTAATACATTTCCTTGCTTATCTTCAATAACATAAGTTACCGCAAGCAATTCGTTTCTGTAGAGATAAGACTCGTTCAAAATAAAATCATTCAAGTCATTATCTCCACAATCAAAAGATGTAACTTTATCGTTAACATCTAATTTCCTAATTTTAAAGGGAATTCCAACTTCTGCCATATTTAATTAGCAAATAAACTTTTAATATAATTATAATCACGATTGATTTCTGCCATCTTATCGTGACTTTCCCTTGGAGGATTTTTCATTCTATCCTCGAATAGCTTTGCGTCAATGCCATAAAGTATTGGCGTCTCTTTAATTGGTCTTGCCATAATCTACGATTTAAATTATTTGTCTGCAAAGATACGACTAATAGTTTAAATATCAAAGTTTTTGTTTAATTTTAACACAAACATCTCTAATAAATCGGTTTAAGTTATAGACATATTAAAATTTACCTTTTGTCTATATATTTAACTATCCTCCATTTGATCATCCTAATTACACGGGGAGGGTCGAGAGTTTTACCGCGCCAGTGAATGGGAAGTATAAGATGGAATGCTGGGGTGCGAGTGGTAATACCAGTTATGCCTGGGGAGTGACTGATCGTCAAGGTAATGGAGGTTACTGTTATATAAATGATTATCCTATTACATATAGTGCCTCTCTATATATATGTGTTGGCAGTTCTAATCTTGATATAAACTATAATAACAAGATGTCAGGAATTTCAAGTCAAAACGCTGCTTCTGGTGGAGGGGCAACCTGTATAACATTAACAAATAGAGGAGAATTACAATATTTTTCATCATATAAAAATGAAGTAATTCTTGTTGCTGGAGCTGGTGGAGGCTGTGAATGGGTAGGAAAAGGAGGAGCTGGTGGCGGTACTTCTGGACGTTCTGGCTCGAGAACAACCTCATTAGGATCTACCACATGTGACTCATATGGCACGGGAGGAACCAGCAATAGTGGCGGAAAAACTATTGCAGGAAGCATAAATGCTACTGTTTCATATGATGGAAGTTTTGGTGTTGGTGGCTGTGGAGGAAGTACTATAGAATCAGAATTAGATCCTGGTGCTCAAGGAGGCTCAGGTTGGTATGGTGGGGGCGGTTCAGTATATGCTGGTGCTGCTGGCGGAGGTAGCTCTTATATCAAATCGGGATTGTCTGGAAATACTATTGCTGGGAATCAGGAAATGCCTGCTCCAAATGGCGGTACCCAAGTTGGTCAAAAAGGAGATGGAACCTGCATTATTAGCCAAACGTCCTTTTAATATAGCCTGATATTCGTTACTATTTTAAAAACCATGATATTATACAAGCGCCATTACCCGAATGTCCTGTTTCTGTTCCACCATTAGGTGATGGCATACTTGCATTTCCCGCTATCATTGTTGCATCAGTAAACACACATCCGGAATAATGGTTAGGGTTACCAGTATGAATGATATTGCTTGCAGTAGAGGTTTCTGCAATGGCATTGCAGCCTGTATATCCACTAATAAAAGAAGAGCCTCCTGATCCTCCAACATGAGCAGGACTTCCGCCGCCATAATATCCACCGCCGCCACCAGTTTGTATTGGCTGAGAAGTTGTTGCTGAAGTTGCATATCCCCAAACTCCACTAAGAGCGGAAATTTGCTTATAATTGCTATCGTCAAAAGTTCCATCTGTCCTTTTTACATTCTGCATAACTTTTCCGCCAGCAGTTTGGGTGCCTCCATAACATTTTAAAAGATAGGGGACAGTGCTAAAACTTATGGTGTTATCTTCTCTGATTCCGTCACCTCCTGTCAAACCGCCACCATAACCTCCATCTCCTTGTCCATATTGTGGCACTTCGCCAACAGTATTTCTATGATTTGCGCCACCGCCTCCAGCAGCTACGATGATGCGAGATTTTAAAGAATTGAAATCTTTGTAATCTGCATTATACGTCAACCTCACATCCGTAGCTCCACCTCCGTCGTTTCCATAATTATGACTTCTTTCAGAGTCTGTTGAGACCCCTCCGCCTCCAAATCCACCTCGTTGTGCACCAACACAAATGTATACAAGAGTTTGTGACAAAGTTGTTGTTCCACAACAATATCCACCTTTTCCACCAATTTTGTCAAGCATATTGGAGCCTTGCGCACCCCAGCATTCCATCTTATACTTCCCATTCACTGGCGCTGTGAAACTCTCCACCCTCCCCGTGTAA
>OOCQ01000509.1_pt1 | contig 32430 bp, 30 predicted proteins | sample 1671121 | NCBI WGS metagenome assembly OOCQ01 (sample SAMN06348124, study PRJEB24527) | human gut metagenome | biome: human gut; feature: ankylosing spondylitis patient; material: feces | host: Homo sapiens | place: China | collected 2015-10 | reverse complement strand
TTAATATAAGTTATTGATTTACAGACGATTAAATATTAATTTAACGCAGTATTAAATAAAGGGTCTCGTCAGTAATTCGCATATTACAATACCTATTCAACATAAAATTATCTACATATGTTTCATCCCATCCCTCTGCATACTTACAAAATCCGTTATATGTTTGTTGCTGTTCCGTGCTAAAAGAATTTAATTGTTGTTCTAATAATTTTGCAGAAGAAACATCCTTACGTATTGATCTATTTAAAAGCATGGCATTAGAAGCAATAGAAAGTAAATTTATTAGCACAATAAACAATACAACAAACAAAGGAAACCTTGCACTAAAGACAAAGGAAGCCATATTTTTCTTTTTTTTCACAATTTGCAGGAAGAATAATATTATATATGTTCCTATTGGATAAATTAAATGTTCACGACTATTTCCACTAAGCGATAAGATTTCCAAAAACAACAAATATATCCACAATACTTGTTTAGAAGTCATTTTTCCTTTAATTGAACATAAAGACGGAAAAAACAAAACTATTGGTATCAATCGCATTGCAGATAATGGACCTAGAAATTTGCCACCAATTTCACCTGTTTGGATTTCACCCATATTGCGAACAGTGAGAAATGCGATTATTCCTATAAGCCCCATAATCCAAACTGACTTTACCGTAAAATATTGAAAAAATGACATTTTTCTCAATATTTTTTTTAATAACGGAAAAGATAATCTATAATAAATAAAACAATAGAATGCAAAAGACTGAACAAAAAACAATATAATTTCTCCCGAAAATGTTTCATATGGCATTTCAAAACCATAGGTGATAGGTTTGCCTTCAAAAAAAGTAGCAATTAATGGCAAATACCGATATAAAACCATAGACAAATAAAATAACCAAGCAAAAGGATGCAGTAATATTATTTGTTCTTTCAAAAAAAAATGAGAAAATATCCACCATGAAAGCAGGCACATTAAACACCCTACTAAGTTAGGTAATGAGAAGAAAAAAATACATTCCCCCAAAACGCAAACAAATAACAGAAGATAACCACCCTTTCGAACGAATTCTAAAACATACAGTTTATTTTTCACGATCAGCTATAAATTTTAACACTTTTTTTACCATACCGAAATTACTGTAATCACTCTCTATACATCTTTTTAAACCATTTTCTGCAACAATTTCACGTTGTTGATTATGTGCTAGATAATAATTACATTTTTCCAAGAGTTCCTCATTAGAAGAGAAATATACAGCATCTCTATCTTCTGTGAACATATTAAGATGCTCATCAGTTCTTTCTGCCAACATAAAGCCTCCACAAGCTGGAATTTCAACACTACGAGTTGTCTGTTGATCAAAATTCATTTTACGTAGGAAACAAAGATTTATTTTAAAAGCTCTTAAAGCTTTACAATAATCTTCAGAATAAAGACCTGTTTCTTCAATTTTTAGATTCGGTGAGTAATTTTTATAATCCAACCATTTGCCAGCACCCCAAACCCTCACTTTTATCCCATGGTTTGCAAGATAGAGTATACTATCACAACGCTCCTTTTCCCATGCGCCAATAAAACCAACATCGCCACCTAATTTCTTTTTATCGTCTTCATGTAGTTCATGAGGAAAATGAAAAGTTGGCTCATATGTATTATTAACAAATAAGACTTTTTGAGCTCCTAATTTCTTTAAATCTTTCAATATATAAGACTTATTTGTCACAATACAATCATACAAAGGAACACACTCTAAATATTGTTGACTCTGATTATGACGCAAAGCCATATTATCTGGAGAATAACTTACGAGCTTTATATTTGGCTGAAGTTCCTTCGCCTTAATTAATGTTTCTGGATTTATTGTTATACCTTTATCTATCCATATAACATCAAAAAGCTCAGATTGTAAATATTCTAAAACTTTTTTATTAGCATTTGTAGCATCTGGCAATCTAATAGGTAATCCATATAAGAATAAATGATACGCTATTTTAAACCACATACTACACTTTATTTCTGCAGTATTAACTTTAACTATCTCTGCAACTTTCCCTAGAGCCCAATGTCTATGCAAGCAAGTATTGCTTGTACCATAGACATCAAAAGGCCCAATAGACAATATTCTCATTTTCTTGAAATTTTGATTATTTGTAATCCAATTTTCCCCAAGCAGCCATTCAATATTTTATCCGCGATGTAGGCAATATCTTTTTTATGAGGATTTGTAAAGCTATAGTCTGGTTTTCCATTACCAGAATCTCTCCAACCACCAGAGGCACGATGAATGCAAACAACATTATCCATTTTTGAAAAACCTGGCGCATCAAAAAAATCATGCGGATAGACATTGATATCTGAAGCTAAAATTTGATGTTCATCAACTGATTCCAACCAATTATAGCCATAGTTCAAAGCTATTTTTGCTTGAATTTCAGGAAGAAGCCTCATATCATACTTTAAATCAGCAGGGATGCAATCTGCTTTTGCTCTAATAAATTGTCTAATTTTATAATACTCTAAACAATCCTTCAAAAAAGGATGTCCTTTTTCTGCACCAAAACAATGTGAAGTCAAATAACAAACTTGGGGAGAATAATTATGAGTGTACCATTCTCTCCCTATAAACATCTTATGTCTTAGATATGGATCAAAAGATTTAAACATTTCAACATCTGTATCCAACCATATACCTCCGTAGGTATATACTGCATATAGACGAATAAAATCTGCAGCGAATGCCCATTTGCGTACACTCACTGCTTCATTAGCAAATGTGTTATTAACTTCAGCCAATTTTTTGGCATCCCATAACATAAACTCATAATCAGGAAGAACTTTTTTCCATGTCTTCATAAGTTCCTCAATATGCTTAGGAAATGGTTCTCCTGAGAACCATGAATAATGAATTAATTTTGGAATCATTTTTTTATTTATTTAAACCGATTAATAATGGATATTTTTTTAAAAAAGGTATTATAGAAATACACAAAACTATTACTACAATAGAAGCACTAAAACATTCTGCTATATCCATTTTATCCCAATTGCCGCCAAACAATTGAATAAAACGACGTAAATATTGAATAATCAATGGATGAAATCCAATAATCGCAATTGCACCCTTACAACTTTGTTCTATAATGCTATATCTTTGATGAAATGCTCCTTTAAACAAAAAGGCAAATCCGTAGCATCCAAGCAAGCTATAGATAAATTGATTGGGGGATTCTATAGCTTCATTCCATACACAAGATGGTGAATTAAGCATCAAGATAAAATATAAAACTACAAATGTTACCCTTCCCGAAATATAAGCAAAATGATGTTTATTTGTAAATACTAAATGTTTAAATTTACAGCATGTAAAATACCCTATACTATAAAATGCTAGGCCTAAGAATGTATTCTTTAAAAAGAATGGTAATTGAAAGTTCAAATTACACAAGCAACATATAAGTAAACATATTATAGTCGAACAAAAAATTAACAACATCCTATTTTTAAGCAACTTAATGATTAGTTTTACTTCAAAAAGGCTAAGGAGGAACCATGTAGGATAATCTATTGGATGTTCTTGAGGAAAAATAATTCCTAACATATCATTTGCAATAAAGTTTAAACTACCCTCTTGTCTGTATATCCATGGGGATTCCATTATTAAAAATAAGACATTTAGTAATAAATATGGGAGTAATAATCTTTTGCAAATATTTCCAAAATTCTTTTCCTTATGAAACATTCCTGATATGAAAAAGAATAGAGGCATATGAAAACCATAAATAACATCATGTAATTGGGACGTTACGATGTGTCCAAATACAACTAAAAATAAAGCAAAGAATTTTAGATTGTCAACCCAATGACAACGAATTATATTTTTATTCATATATTTTTTAAGATATAGTCCTTAACAAAAATTGGAAGAATCATAACAATACTGTCCAATAGAGAAATAGGTCAACTTACCATTTTCACGCTATAAAATTTCTAAGGCATTCTTTGTCAAGAAATCATCTGCATCGACAAATGTAATATAACAACCTGTACTTTTCTCAATACCATAATTTAGACATGACTCACACCTTGATTCCATATATGATAAACATGTACATTGGAATAAGGACGAGCATATGCATTACAAATCTTTACTGAAATATCCGTACTTCCATCATCAACAAGTATTAACTCATAATTATCATATGTCTGCTGAAGGATGCTGTCTACACAACACTTTAATTTTTGTCCTGCATTATATACAGGAATAATAACACTTATCTTATCCATTTTCGTATTTTACTTATTAATATATTTTGTATAAAGTTTCGTTCACTTAAGTTCATACCCCAAAACAGAATCAGCACAACCAACGCCATCTCCATAATTATACTTATTAGGACTTGCATCAAAGAAGATGTAACACATAGTTCTCGTAACACATAATACATCAATGTTGTACATACCAGTAATCCCAAAGGTTGGTATAACAACCCAAAACAAAAAGACTTAAAATTAATCTGTGGAAGTAATCTTTTTATAGTTAAAATTCTATATATCATCGCCACAAAACAAGTTACCACAGAAACTACATAAATAGAATTCGGACCTAAGCCTAATTTTAATGATATATATGAAAAAGGAAAGTTGGCAAACATTATAACACTAATTCCTATCTGATACTTTCTAATTTTCCCTGTGGCTATAATAATTTTTAGCACTGGTTGTGATAGAACTTCAAACAAGATCCAAATTATTATCAATAATATAAACGAGCTTGTATAATCTGGTACAGTATGCAACCATAAATTTAAAATCCAGATTAGATTACTTGCTATGGGGAAACCTATCAATAAAGTTATATAGAAAGAGAAACGGCTAGCTTTGTTCGTTAACTTTAGCATTTCTTCGATATTTCCTTCTGCATAAGACTTAATAATTTGTGGAGTAACTGCTGTGACAAAATTATTAGAAAACTGCTGAATAGCATTACTAACTTGATTTGCGATAGCCTGAGCTGCATTAATAGTAACACCAAAGAATACATTTACCAACATGGAGACACCCTGACTCTTAAAAACATTTGCCAAATTCTCCAAAAAGTTCCAACTTGAAAAGCTTAAGAGTTCCTTAAATATACTTCTATTCCATCCGAAATAAAACTTGCATTCTTGAAATGACTTTCCGCAATAAATACCATAAAAAGCACGTATAATCAAACTTACTCCAAATAACAATATTGCATATAGAATCAACTTATCTATAGATGCAAATATCATAATGGCATAAGCTACCACTAATTTCATTACTACTTCAAATATGCCCACATATGCATAAACGTCCATTTTCTCATGAGAAATAATACTTGCATTGTAAGGAACACTTATCATATTTACACAAAAAGTAAGAGCCGAGAATAGTAAGACATATCTTGCTGCTACTATACGATTATCAGAAATATTTAAAACTTCATTAACGAAATATAAGCCACCAAATTCCGCAACTAGAAATATTATGACAGAAAGCATTATTAATAATGTAACCGAAGTTGAGAATGTCTTTCGCAATTTCTCTATATTCCCTTTTCCTAATTCAAAAGTAAGGAATCGGCTAATGGCATTGGATATAGAAGAAGTAACAACCTGCGACATGGTTACAATTCCACCCACAACGTTATAAATACCCATATCTTCTACTCCCAACGCTTGCAAAATCACCCTGCTAGTATAGAGGGTAACTATCAAATTGAATAGCATTCGAACATACAACAATAATGTATTCTTCGCTATTCGTTTATTATTATCAGATTTTTGATTTGACATAAATTATTTTCCAAATTCTTTAATTCTCTACTCCTCTTTCAAAGAGCAGACAAGCAGTTGTCCATTCTTCTCGGCTACGATATAGCCATCCAAGACTTGAACTACCACCTTGCTCTCATCAGCTGCATGAACTACGCAGTTCTTGCATTCATACAAGCGGATGTCCTTGCCTACCTTGGCATTGCCAACCTCATCTTGTGGAAGCAAGGTACGGAGGCTGCCCCAGCTGCCTAAGTCGCTCCAGCCGAACTCGGCTGGTAAGGTATAGATTTCCTTCGACTTCTCCATCACGGCATAGTCAATGCTTATCTTCTCGCAGGTTGGGAAGAGTTTGCCGACTACCTCTTTCTCCTGTTCGGTATAGAAAGAAGGTGCCATCTCGTCCATGATGCTGGCAAGGTTTGGCTGGAAGGTTCGGATTGCCTTGCTAATGGTATCAATGTTCCATACGAAGATTCCGGCATTCCAATAGTAGTTGCCGGCAGCAAGGTATTGCTCGGCTGTCTCCAGGTTTGGCTTTTCCTTAAAAGCCTCGACCTTGTAGATTTCATCTACGGATGTTGGCTCTGCTGCGGCGATATAGCCATAGCCTGTTTCCGGGCGGCTCGGCTTAATACCGATGGTAACGATGGCGTTCTTATCGGATGTATAGCTCAATGCCTTGCTGAGCACTCGCTGATACTCCGAGGTATTGATGACCAGGGCATCGGATGGTGTCACCACGATGTTGGCATCAGGATGCTTCTTCTGGATCTTCCAGCAGGCATAAGCAATACATGGAGCGGTATTGCGAGCCTCCGGCTCTGCTAATATGTTATCTACTGGCATGTCAGGGATTTGCTCCTTGACTATGCGAATGTATTTCTCGTTTGTCACTACCCACATGTTTTCGACAGGACAGATTGGCTTCAATCTATCTACTGTCAATTGAATGAGGGAACGGCCGACTCCCATCACATCAATGAACTGCTTTGGGTAATCGGGGGTTGACATAGGCCAGAAGCGGCTGCCTACGCCGCCGGCCATGATTATAACCTGAATATCGTTGTACATAATATAATAAGTTTTTATTACTATAGCAGAGAATGAAACACTCTCTCCCATTCACTATAAATCTTCTCTACGGAATATTCTTTGCTTTTCTTGATGGCAGCCAAAGCCATTTGCTCACGCTTACCATCATCCTTCATGATGTTGGCAATCATACCTGCTGCTTCATTGGCATCATATCCCTTCTCATGATAAGGAAGCACGATACCATCCTTGCCACCATCAATGATATCACATACCGCAGAATAACTGTTATATACGGCAGGAATCACACCAAAGCTCATACATTCAGCAAGCACCAAAGGAAAGCCTTCGTATTCTGATGTAAGCATCAAGATTGAAGCACGCTCATAATATGGCTTAGGTTGCTGGAAGCCTTCAAAAGACACTCTTTGCAAACCATACTCTTTGACCTGTTTCTCTATGTCCTTACGAGCTGTACCATCACCAACTATCGTCAACTTCCAATCTGGGAACACTGACTCCAGTTTTGCCCACGTATCCACAACACGATAAACACGCTTTTGATTAAAATCAATTCTACCCATATAAATAATCTCTTTCTGCTTTTTAGAAAGAGAATAATCATAAGAGGAAGAATCGATGGTCACAGGATTTGTCAATACTTGAAGATGATCAGGATGAGTTATTCCAGTAAACTCTTTAAACTTCTTGACAAAGCTAGGTGAAAGCACCATATACAAGTCTGTATGCTGATATACATACTTCATGCTCCTGCTTGTGATTTGCTTGAATGCAAACATCTTAGCATAAAGCATGGCTTTCCTCAAAGGATTATGAGTTTCCGACAGTGCAATTTCAACATCCTTGATACGAGCATTGGTATCTGGAGAATTATGATAAATCGCAATCGTCTTAACAGCCATTCCTTCTTTAGCTTCATTCAACACCTTACAAGGTACGTATGGCAATCCCCACTGATTGATAACCACATTGATACGATTCTCCTGCAATATTCTTCGGACAACATTCACATTTTCCTTCGAATACTTGAAGTCACCAATCGTATAAAAGCGTACAGCAGGATTGGTACGTTTTACCATCATGTCATTGGGTTGCTTAAAGCTCGCAATAACAACCTGATGGCCTTTCTTTATAAAGGTATCAGCGAGTGTTGCTGTAACTACCTCCTGACCTCCTACCTCGAAGACCTTCATCAAGAAGAGGATATTCAACCTATCTTCATTTTGCATTCTCATGGTTATTTTGCTGGACATATTGCGCCTTTCACCTTCATATATAAAGAGAAAACGCCTATTTTAAACATAAAAGGTTTAATCTTTGAAAGCACTTTATGTTTCAAAGAACAATCCAAATATTTGCGCTCAACTTCATCCAACGGCATAGTATTCAAATCCTCAAAAAACTTATTACGTCTAGGATTTACAGGAACCAAGTTCTTTATCATAATTCCATCTCTTTTTATAATAGCATTTATTTCAGATGGATGACAAATAAAATCAGTTTTAATTTCTTTGAAGACAGAAGCCCCATGTTCTGTATGTATAAATACATTAGTTGCACCTTTTGAAGAAAACTCAGAAGATACAGAAGGAGCATCCCAGCAATCAAATATAGTAATATCACTCACTCGATTGATGGTTTTGAAATGACATTGATAACAGCTCGGACGACTACAAATATTCTTAAAATAGAACCGGAGCATCATATCAGATTCCTTTCCTTTGTGATATTCCTTATCAGAATCGGAGAACCAAATAGATGCTGTACTATAGTTATAACCATAGAATTTATCTCTTGATCGGTAATCCTGCGGTTTACTTCCAATTTGAGCAGAGTGATATGCCAAATACTTCCTTAGTAACAGTGGACTTGGTGTGCCGTGGCACACCAAGTCCACTGTTACTAAGTTGTCATATTTCCGCCCACGCAGAAAATGATAAAGCCCAGAAATCTGACAAGGAGTACCACTAAATACAACGACTCGCCCTTGGGCGAGAAAATTTTTCGCTTGCGAATAACAGTCTCCAATAAGACTTTGTACATACTTGGAACCACGGAACTTCTTACAGCCATCCAATGTTTCAGCATAAGAATGCCTCAATTCCATATCTTCACCAAAGGCAGCTCCAAAGACAACACCTCCATGCTCTATTGCCCATTTAGATATAGCAGTAAAAAAGCCGCCAGAAGTACTTGTACGTAATACTTCTGCATTCTTTTGCTGTACCACGAAACTCTCAGGCAATGTATCGTCCATCTTCGGCTTTTGCAAAGGACATACCTTTTCGCATAATCCGCAATCAATGCACTTATCCTTATCAACATGAGGATAGCGGAATCCTTCCTCATCCTCTATCATCTCAATGCAGTGCTTGGGGCAAGCGTTATAGCATGCCCAACAACCACAACATTGACTTTTGTCTTTTATATCTATCATTTCAAATCCTTAAAGGCATTATACAAATAATCCATAGACGACTTTCTCAAAGCATTTAACTTCTCATCTACTCCATCAAAATTTCTTTTGAAATTAACAACCTCCTCTATGGTCTTATCGTTTGTCATTCGTCTTTTCTCTAAACCTGTAATATGAAGCAGATTATCGATACGAGTATTGGTACTCTGCTTTGCACCTTCCGCAAACCGGCTGAACGTAAAGAAGTTCTTCTTATACAAAATAGAGAAAACTGAACAATGGAAAGAATCTGTAAATACATACTCCGCATTGCGAATGTAATTAAGGAACTCACGAGGACCAACGTATGGTGCCTCATCAGCAAATCCCTCATCCGAAGGAATATAGTCATCTAATTGCTGAAGAGCGACAATCTTGTATCCTGTCTTTTCCTTCACTCTTTTAATGAATTCCCTTTGCGAAGGATTGTCTCCCAAAAGATAGCAAAATATGTATTTGCCATTTGTTAAAGGCTCCTGTTGCTGGATTTCCAACCATTGGTCACCAGTAAAGAGAAGTGTCGGATCAAGAACCACAGGAACCTTTCTACCTGTCAACTTATAAACCAAATCACAGGCACTCTGCTCTCGCAAAGCTATATGGTCAAAGCGGCTCATAAATCGCTTATTCTTCTCAACCTGGAACCATGGCACTTCCTTCACACCAATGCTAGTTGAATAAGCAATCTTACGAATATGAGCAGGAACCCATTCCAGGGTATAATAACCGTGTTCTACACTATCTGTTCGCCACAGCTGATCGCTACCTACCAGAAAAGCAGAATAGTTTTCAGCCATCTTTGTAAGTTCCTCGCGATTCTTGCAATAAGGCGATACATGGAAAAACGTTTCAGCAAATTGATCGAATGCCTTATTACGAATCTCCCAGTTTTTAGCAAACATAGGATTTTCTTTCTTAGCACGCTCAATCTTCATCTTACCCAAACGCATCTTCCAGTCAGCAATCAACAATTTCTTGATGATATAGAGAATTTTATTCTCCTGCATATAGTTGATTGGAGCCTTACAGGCGATGGTTTGAAAAGGAAGTCCCATCTGCTGCATAATCATCTCTGTGGCATACGCCTGAAGCATACTTCCATAATTATGATGGAAGTAGCAAGTTACTAGTCCTATTGGTTTCATTTTTTATATATTTCAAATAATGTTTGCCTAATACTCTCTTTCGAATAATTTCTTATATAATATTCTTTCTCACGAAGAGATATTTGAGATAAATCAGAAGTAAGCATTATTTTCAGTTTGCTTGCCAAATCTTTAGCATCATTTACATTAAAGTTAACTCCTAAACCATTTTGAGATACAGTCTTGAAAAAAGGTACATCACTTGCAACTATTGGTTTTGCAAAATAACAAGATACAGACAATACGCCAGATTGAGTCGCCGATATATATGGATAAAGCGTCAATTTTGCATGATTAAATAGCCAAGCCACTTCTTCATCTTTTATATACCTATCTATTATAATTATGTTCTTTGACTTTATAGCATCAACATGGAAATATAATTCTCCGCTCCCTGCTATAACTAAAGTTTCGTTTTTAAATTCATCATTTGAAGCAAACAACTTATATGCCAAATCCACACCTTTGTATTGCTCGATTCTACCAAAAAACAAAATATAGTCCTCTACACCTTTTAGTTCAACAGGAGCAAGGTTACCATTTACAATAGCATTGTTTATCAAAGAGGGAAATTCATGAAAATAAATATTTTTATTTGGAAATATTTCTTTCAATTCCTGCTCTTGGCTTCTACTATTTGTTATCATATTGTTCACTCCCTGGCGAGTCTTAGCTAAGTTACGATACATCATTTTCTGACGGAACTGTTTGTAGAAAGCTTTCTTAGCCTCATGAGGATGTAAATCATGAACAGTAAAGAATACCTTATATTTCTTTGACAAATCTATTATTGTTCTGCTATAAGGAACTTCACTGGTAAGGAAATGGATGACATCAATATTCTTCTCTGTACAGTAATCTTTCAGTTCATTCACAATGTTACATGGAGGCCAAAATAATGCGATAAGTTTATTAAACTTAGAATTGGTCTTATAAAGTATTCTTCCATTTTTCTTCATTTCTTTCGAAATGTTTTTCGAGAAGAAATGCCTTTCATCTTCAACTGTAAAGAAATATACATTCTTATCTTGAGAAAAAGTATTTATTATTTCGCTTGCATAAGGTCCCATACCTGCCCACGAGCTTGTTGCAACTAATAATATATTCATTTTATCTATATTTTTTATTTTACACGATTTAACACTATCATCGTCAAATGAAGCGACTCCACCAATTTTATAGCCTGTTGCAATATAATAAAGGTAAAATCAACAAGAGCAATTTCCTGTTTCTCATTTGGTTTGTTCACATTTGGATAGTATTCTACTATTTGAGAATACGCATTATATTTTGTCTTTGCATGATCTATACCATTGCGTATTTTATTATCGAGGGTACGTAAATAGTAATCCTTCAACCAACTGTGTGTAGAAATATATTCGGACTTTTTGCCGTTTGTCTTCTTACAATAATCAGCCAAAGGTTTCTTGGTGTCTAACTTGTTATAATCGCCACGTGTCTTTAAATTCTCAAGCCCAACGAAAAGCATACTCCAACGACTAAGCAGTTCAAACAATTCTGCATAAATATTTTTCACCTCTGCATAATCAACAGTTGAAAGATATAGCTTGCCACAAAAAGAATTCGAGAAGTCACCTTTATCAAGCAACAACATCAAAGGAAAAAAGTTAGTCATATTTCCGACAAACTCCATCAAGACTTTTATACTCTCATCTATATCATTTTCAATATTCATATTACAGGATACAGCAGCTAACAAACCCTTCAATATATTAGCATCAACATTATCTACTACCTTATCCAACTCTTCCACAAAAGGCTGCGTAAACTGTGAGTAATAAGCCTTTGACACTATCACATTGAACAATTGCACAAAAATACTGACAAAGCCTCTCTGCATATCTTTTTTGTCCTTTATCATCTCGTTCTTGTCCTTGCCAAATTTTTCCTCGACATAGGTGCTGAACACACTAATATTTCCATTGCAATAAATATTGTAAAGAGTCTGCAAATCATTCAAGGTCTGGCTCATACTATCAGCAAGAATGCTCATTCTTCGGGAATGATTATGGATGTTCGCATCATTCACGTAACTCGGCAGGCACAAATAATTATTTAATAGTTGTCTATCCGTAAAGTAACAATCGACGCAAATCGGCAATTCCGTTGATACTCCTACATAAGGATAAGGTTCCAACAAATTCTCACATTCATGCTTTATGCCTTTAGTTATTACAAGGCTCTGTGCAGAAATCTCGCCGCGAAGTATATTGCCACAGTTTTTACAGCCCACACGTATTGGCATACTCCCATGATTCATCACATGATCGCACTGGCATTTAAGAACATACTTATGGTGACATACGTCACATTCAACAATAAAAGAAATAGTCATAACTTTGTTTCGAGAGTTAACAATCAATTTTAAAACAATATTTGCACTCAATCTTTAAGTTCAAAAGGAGAAGGGGGCCAACCCCATCATCTGTCAATATGCCTTAGCATAAAAACATTTTTTCCACCACTAACACATCACTATTTTTCATCCATTGCTTCTTTCATTCTCCTTGCCACTGCATCCCATGAGTACTCTGCTAGATAATGGTCATGTCGGGCTGCAACATTCTTCTTAAATGAATCATCTTGCAACGTTTTCTTCATCAAGGAAGCCAATTCCTGCGGATTGTCTTCCTTGAGCAACAACCCAGTCTTACCCTCCTCAATAAAATAAGGCATCTCATAGCAATCACGTCCAATACAAGGCAACCCAAATGTCAGTGCTTCGATAAATACCAAACCATAAGCCTCAAAATAAGACGGCATACAGAATATATCACATTTATTGAAGAGTTCTGCAACGGCATCAAAATTTACCAGTCCCATATAATGATAACCTTCGGTAGGGTTTTGAATAGGATTTGTGGCTGGCCCTGCCACATAAAGTTCTACGTTTTCCCCCTGCTCTCGTAAAAGTCTAAACGCCTCATAAGTGACATATCCACCCTTTCTTTTAAAGTCTTTTCCAACAAAAAGAATCTTGTTCTTGGTCTTGTTACGTGGTTGAATCAGGCTACTATCTATATTCACCCCCCCACCTACGTATACCACCTTGCTCTCAGGCAAGCCATTGTCGACAAGAAACTTTTGCAGCCAATGTCCCATACAAAATATGGCAGAGCATGTTTCATAAAACTTAGCTTGTGCAACGGCTTGTTTGTGAATAAGTACAGGATTGGCATGCTGAAAGTCACTTACTGCAAAAACTTTCGGGAGTTTATCCTTCATGTATTCCACGTATGAAACACTTAAGTCGTTATATATATATGACTGAGTTTCCGAATCCGCATCCACAATGCCGCTCATCTGTAGCACCTTTCCTTTTAAGTGCTTGTGTTTACGACGAAAATACTGTAATTCATAGAATCCTCCAGCAAACCAATCCAACCGTAGAATTCGATGCATGAAGACAGAAATTAACTTTGGGAATTTCAGATTGATGTCATCAACCTGATAATACTTGCAGAGAGCTTTATACAAGGAATAGTTTGTGCCACTCCAGGCTGTCTCTTTATTCTTGCCCCAATGTACAAGATATGTCAATTTTTCCATATGAAATCAATATTATTTATAATTCAACCAAAAGATTATACAACTCACCCAGAAGGAAGGATGAATCTTTGTACGATAATTCTCCAGTAATTCTGCTTTCTGCTCTTTAGTAAGCAAAAACTTATTTCTCCTAATTTCGCCAAGCGGATATTTGGTATAAAACCACTTGTTTCCATAACCTTGTTTTGCGGCAAAATCAGCAAGCCACTTGGCATTATCAGTTAGTGCCTGAATCTTCCTTATCAAAATAGGCACAGATTTGTCTGGCGAAATATTTTCATTACTCTTTCTCCACAGCACTTTGGCTTTCTCACAGGTATCAATACCGCCAGCTGCATCCGAGAATTTCACCCAACTGATAAAGTCACTCCCCCAAGCCAAATCAAAGTTTTGAAATCTTCCATTGTCAAAAAACACATCTCTACGTACAATGAACTCTACCACAAAACTAATTAAATGACCCTTCAGTTTCTCGTCCAAATAGAACTTTGACGAACAAAACTTAGGAAACTCAGGAAGAGAAGAAACTTCGCCGGTAGCATCATCCAACCGCATGACATTGAAATGCACCAATTCTGCCTTAGGCTTACTCTGAATGGTCTTATAGAACTCCTCCACGCAATTATTCTCCATTACATCATCATCAGAGAAGAGCCAAAGCCATTCCTCTCCTTGGGTCATATCAATACAACGTTCCCATTGAGCTACAAGATCCTTACCACCTAGGTTTGTATCAAAGCGTTTATATACTAAGTTGATTTTATCCCTATACTTATCTACAATCTCCTCTAAGTTGTTAGGACTATAGTCATCGCCTATATAAAGCGTGAAGTCCTGACAAGTTTGAGCTGCAATGGAATTCAAGGCAGCAGGAAGAAATGTTGATTTATAGGCTGGGATAACTATTGCTAAATTATTTTGTTTTTTCATACGTAAATTATTATCGTCCTACATTACTGTAGAACATATGTTTTACACTAAATTTATATTTATGTGAGTATTAGACACAAGAAAGAATAGCACTCATAATACCTATAAGTGCGACTGTAAAGTACGGCATTTTTATGTAACAGCTAAGATTTAAAAGTTTCATACACGTGTCCATAAGTCACAGTCTTTGCCGCTTAGCTGTTGAGACCAATTTCATAATCGGACTATGGGTGTTCCAGTAAAAATCGGCCTAAGATAGTGTTGTCTCAAGATTTTGTTGCTTCCTTTTTTTTCTCAAGACTAACTTTGTACCCAAGTTTCTTCAATTCTGCAGTCAAGTAAAGCTTTCGCTTTTTCTCAATCTTGGCTTGCATATATTGAGCACCCAACTCATGGTATCTAGCACCTGTGCTAAGAATCAGATATGCAGCAGTTAATTGAGAGTGTGCAACCGCAATCAAGGCACGCTTTTTTCCACGTCTGGCACTGATACGATGGTAACGTTCACTGAAGAAAGTATTCTTGGTACGGGTCGCAGCCCACGCTGCCTCTGTCAGGACAGCCTTTACTTGTTTGTTACCGTGAGTAATTCTTCCGCTTTTTTTTTACCAGCACTCTCATTATTGCCAGGGCAGATACCTGCCCAAGATGCCAAATGCTTCTCGGATGGGAAAGCTGACATGTCAAGGCCAATTTCTGAAACGAGGTCCTCGACTACCTTGGTATTGAAACCCGGTATCTCCTTTAGTAATTCTAGCACATTGTCATACTTGATAAGTATTTCCTTGATACGCTTGGACAATTCATCAACGAGTCCTTGCGTTTGAGCAATACTCTTACGAATCATCTGAAGCATATATACATGGTGCTCCTCGACAAAGCCAGTGCAAGCCTCCAACAATTCTTGCGGACTAGCCGACAATTTCTTGTGATAAACACTTTCGATGTCTTCTATTGTCAACTTACGACCTTCGCAAAGCATATCTATCAAAGCTGTTGCTGTAACACCAGAGGTGTTAGCTACAACACTTGAAAGCTTGATGTTGCAATCTTCCAAGACTCGCATCATGCGATTCTTCTCTGCAGCTATAGCCTGAATAAGCTTATTACGATAGCGAGTTAAGTCGCGCAACTGCCGCTGTTCCTTTGGAGGTATATAACTTGGCTTCAGCAGACCTGCAAGAAGTAACTTGCAAATCCATTCGCTATCCATTTTATCTGTCTTGTGACCAGGCACATTCTTGATGTGACGGGCATTCACTATCCAGACATTTGGAATATCTGCCTCCAAGACACGCATTACTGGTTTCCAATAAACACCGGTACTCTCCATTGCTACATGGGTAATACCTTTAGCTAACAGCCATTCTTTCATTTCTGTCAAACAACTCGTGAAGGTGTCAAAAGAGCGAGTCTCCTTACGGATGCCCACACCATCAATTGTTGCCACCACCACCTTCAAGTGGACGTCGATACCACAGCCTCGCTGGATCAACTGAGGGAATGTTACGTTAGTCATAATTGCTCAATGTTGGTTTAACGCAACAAAGATAGCATTTTATTTCCATTTTACATTCGCTTTGGCGAGATTTTTTTAGCTCATGGATATTTCATACACTATTCTCATTTTATGATTTTTGAAATATGTGTTATTTACTTTGCATGAAGAATTCTTCCATATTCAGGAACAAAAGGACGACTTAGGTCTAATCCCCATCTTTGTCCAATTGCACTACAAAGATAATGCTCTTTGATTAGCAAATCAATAGATGCAATTGGCGTATTATGCGTAGTGGAAATACGTAGTGAAGGAACGTGTCCTGGTATCATACTAAGTATTTCCTCTGACATTTCCATATCATCAGGAGTTTGCAAACATATCAGACCAGTTTGCCCTGGTCGTTGAGTAAACCAATTAAAACGTCCATGGGCAAAGTTACGGTAATCGGCAAGCTGCGTGTTGCCAACCGCACCTTCTGAGAATTTTGACTCGATATCAAGTGCTACGGGATAACTCTTGGCAGAGTATAATATGAAGAAGCTATCCACACCTTCTAACTTATGAAGGAAAGCCTCATGTGCAGTCATTTCGTTAAGCGATATACACTTTAGTTGTTCTACAAAATTATTGATGTCATTCTGTTCACTCTCTGTTATGTCAGTATTGACACTGTTGAGGGCAGTATATCCGAACGCTCGGTAGAGCAGAGCATAGAAAGCAACTATGGTCGTGGTAGATAAAAAGCCATCACGACCTGTTGGTATGGCATATTCAAAAAGACTCGCAGAGTCATCTTCTTGTAACAGACTTTGAAGCTTGCCTTTTGGTGTAAGCACAACAGCACCTACTTTTTGTTTGGTGGTGCGATATTCGTTATTATAGGCACGAACAATATCGTTGTTGCATCCAGATGCACTGATAAGTAATACTTTTGTTGCAATACGAGAAAATCCACTGCCCATATATAATAATGGTGTTAAAGCATGACTCATAAAACCTTGATCAGTTGCCAACAATTCGGCATAAGCAGCTGCACTAAACGAGCCTCCTGATGCGACAAACAAGCGATTACAGCACTTATTATCAAATAAAAACTGTCTTAATTGTGACACATCTTGCATTTCTGCCCATTTCATGATTTTAGAGAATTGCCGTATTTTAAATTCAAATAGTCCCATGATTTACTTTTTTATATGGAGAAAACTATGTGTAAACATCTATGCTCAGCTATTTTGATAAGAGTAGTTCTTGATGAACTCAAATATTTCCACTCCTTCATTAATGTGCTTTTGCGAACCTTCTATACAGACAGTATTTCCTCTTGTAACACAGCGAGAGAATGGAGAAATTATGTTCGTATAGTGAATTATTGTTCTAAGGTATGAAACATTTTCGTTGTTAAGATAGAATATGGGGACGCTAACCCAATCTTCTCTTTTCCCTTCTTCTTCCAATGAACCACCCTCAAGAAGATACTTCATTGTTGCTTCAGCCTTTTGCAATGCAGTATGTGCATCATTTATCAGTCTCTTAAAATCAGTAGTCTCGTCGATTAGTTTTTCGTATGAAAGAAAAGTAACCCCGTCAATACTAAAACCACGTATATCTTTTGATGCTTTTGTAATTTCGTTAATAGCATGGCATTTATCACTGTAGGAATACAAGTACCGATTGCCAATATACTCTTTCACGGCTAATGATGCTATCATGAGACGAAACATATTCTTGCACCTTCCATTTGGGAAATATACATATGTAAGGTTATCATTTATGTCTATTTTCCTTCTTTCGTAGCATCTAAAGTCATGGCATTCCCATATATGAATTCCCATTTCTTTGTATGTTTCCATGATATGCACATTAGGGTTGCAGGATTTTGCGCCAAATATATTTAGATATGTTTGATAATGATCACCACTAATGTAAAGATGTCCCGATGAACTCATTGTATTTTTAACAGCATAGAAATCAGAATAAGCATTGAAGGCAACAAATTCATCCAATATATATATGCTCCATTCATCCATACAGCGGAAACGTTCCATCGGATTCAGACGCAAAGCTTTAACAAGACTACGCCCGAAGGCATTATTCTCAAAATCTTTTGGCAAGAAATTTCTGCTGTCAAATGCCGATGCTATATTTCTCGCATTCGCTCTCTTGTAATTAGGCGGCAGATGTCCATAAATGGCAAAATACACAGTCATGGCAAATTGGTATTGGTCAGAGTAGAAGGATGTTTCGCCAATATAATTTTCTGGAGCCCAAAAGCATCTATGAAAATCATCCTGAGTCAATACAGCATCGCCTTTTGCGGGTTCTGCAGAATACAGACTACTCTGCAAATGGAATTTCATGATGCCGTTAGATGTAATATCCACAATGATATTGTCAGGGCAAATATCATTGTGGCAGATGTTCTGCTCATGCATCTCACCCAACTCTTCTTGTAGCTCAAGCAAAGACTTTTTCATACTAAAAAGGGGTATTGGACAACCATATTGCACAACAAGCCTTTTTAATGTCATTTTTTCGTCAGGACAAGCTTGTTTAAGACGCGCGATTGCAAATGGACGAACAGCCCATTCATTATTGTCATCATCTTTATCCCGTTGAAAATTATCATAAGGTCTTAGCGACTTTGAATCGGAATGGAAGACATCTTTAGAACCTTCAATATCATAAATGCAATGTGGTTTGAAGTTTAACGTCTCAAAAACTATTTGTTTTTCCTTCAATAGTTTCATCAACACTTCAAATTCTTCTTTTGAAGGCACATGCCATTTTGCATCCTTGTCAATCTCCATGATGGACTTCTCATATAGATAATCTTCCTGTCTATGCATTTCATCCTCAGGAACATCGTTCAAAGACATGATAAGTTCACTGCCATCAGGATTTTTTTTAAGGACAATATAGTCTTTGGTATTATGCATTTGTTTATATACGATATTTTGGGTTTATCATGGGATAATTCCTATCCCAATCATTGTAGTTTCTAAACTCACTGATACCTTTCAATGTGTACAAGCATTTACTCCAAATTTCATTTACTGCATCGTTAAATAAAGTCTCTTTTTGTTCTACACTTGTCTTTTCAAACTTTTGAGAATATCGAAGATTTATCCAATTGTACACTTCCTCATTTGAGAGATAAGGTTCAATAGAGCCTAAACACCCCTGACGAGCAATCATTATTGACAAATTCATGAAGTAAACAAATGGGCTCTTTGGGATATATAAGAATCCTAAATCATGTAATCTCATATATTGCTTAACGCTTAGCCCTCTGCTTTCCAGGTGGTCAAGTACAATTTCCTTTACTAGATTCGATACATTCTTTTTGAACGTATCGAAATTATTATTGATGACCTATTTGAATTCAATTGATGTTGCTTTATTTTTGTAATTATCAAATAATTTTCTTCTTCCATCCCAATCTAATTCCATAATAGTTTGGTGGGGATCGGTAATATCCTGGACTGTTTTTACAATGTTTATAATCGGAATAGATCTTATGAAATACATTCTGCCAATGTTTCTTGCACGATACCTCCAAACTTCTGTGTTTCTTAATTGGACTTTTGAAGCATTTAGTAAAGAACTTCTTGCATTTGCAACGTCGCCAAGTAGATATTGACACATCGCCATGCCGACATAAGAAGAAATAAGATTTTCGTTCTCTTCTACTGCGATAGCAAGATTAAAACTATTCAGAGCAGATTTTAAATATTCAGCTCTCATATTATCCGTTGCCGTTTCAGCATTCTTTAAAGAATTCTGTGCTGCAACAAACTGTTGGTGAAGAAGTTGCTTAATACTGTTATCAACAGTTTCAATTAATCCCAAATATTCTGCTATGGTTTTTGCAGCATTGAGGGTTCCGAATATAATACATGCCTCCATTTTACTTGTTGTTTAAATGATTATGTCATTGACCAAACTTCATCCTTTAACATTAGTTCCTCAATTTTAAATATGAGCATCCTAGCATTTTACCAGTGTCATCTCTCAAATGCATTGCTCCTCCCTTGCATAATTTCCACACTTTACAGTTAGAACATTCATCTTTCAGCATCCATTCTTTATTGCGAAATAAAGCAAAACGATTTTCCCATACATCCATGAAATGATCTTTGTAGATATTACCTTGGTCAAAATTACTACGAATACTAAGACAGCCAGAAATCGCACCATCATAACGTACAGATGCTACATTAATGCCAGCACCACAGAAAAATGGATGATTACGTACTTTCATTTCGTATTGTCCAAGATATCCTTCACAGGAATAAGATAATGCTATTTTTCCTTCTTTACGAACTTGCATTATAAACTCCATCAACTGTTCAAATTGCACTGCAGTTAATTGCATATTATTATTATTTGCAGCCCTACCCATAGGAAAAACGGTAAAGATACGCCATTTTCTTACACCTAATGAAATGAGAAAATCTTTGAACTGGGCAAGTGAATGGATATTTCTTGAATTGGCACAAGTGATAACATCCCATGTGATAGATGTTTCTTTCAGAGCTATAATGGCATTCATAGCTCGTTCAAAACTTCGGTTATTCCCCCTCATCCAATTATGCTCATCTTCAAAACCATCTAAACTTATAGCTATTGATTTTAAACCAGCTGTAATAAGCTCGTGTAGTTTATTGTTGGTTAGTAACATTCCATTGCTAACCATTCCCCAAACAAAACCTCTGCGTGTAATTTCACGGCCACAATCAATAATGTCAGACCTTACTAAAGGTTCTCCTCCAGTTGTCACCACCATTATTTTATGTGGGTCTCTTGCCATAGCTACTTCGTCAAGAACAGTTGCGAAATCATTAAATGGCATATCCTCTGGCATGTCGTTTTTTCGACAATCGCTACCACAGTGCAAACAATTAAGGTTACATCGCAATGTACATTCCCAAAATATCTGCTGCAATAGTCTTCGTTTCGTACGTATTTCAACAAACTCCTGTACTTTCATTACAGTTATATCATAATATTAAATATTTATGTATCTTATGAATACCTAGTTCTTAGATGTTTTTTTTGTGTCTTCAACCTGTGTATCTTTTTGTTCATTAAGTTCATTATTAGTTGTATTTTCTTCTGTTGTCATATTATGAAGATAATTTTGTAAATCTTCAAAACATGGGATTATATCCTCCTCTTGATACCATTCTGGAGGACCATAAACGCATACATGAACTTCATCAATATCTAAAGGATCAGGGCCATAAACCTCTGCTATTGGCATATCTATTATATCATTTTTGTCCATAGTAATTCTCTATTTATAATTATTATTGTTTACATTTTACTATTGCTTTTACCAAAACCTTATTCTTATAACTCAAGCCAGGTTTAATTGTCTTTTCTATCATACAACCATTTTGTACAAAAGAAAACGGCTGTGTAACATGTCGAGAATTATCAAAACTCGAATCTTCATTAATTGATTCACAACCACATGAGAGCATTATTTCCTCTATTCTACTTTCGCAAAACAGGATTGTAGATATAACATTTTCATCAGTAGTCTGAGAACATAACTTATTTAGTTCTTCAAGCAGGGTTGGTAATTCGTACATCAATTGTTTATTACAGTTCTCATCTAAGTTTGCTTCTCCGACAAAATCTGTATAAAGTTCTTTCTCATTCTTGCACTCATTATCTTTTCCTTTGGCTATTTCATTTTCACCCTCTTTGTCCTTTACTTTTTGGGAATCCATATAATAGTCTATATTTGGAGCATCAGATAATGGCGTAAGGTTCTCAGTTGCTTTACATCCTTCAAATGTCTTTGAAGACTTTTCTGTTGATTTCAATAATTCTTCAACAGCTGTTACCGAATTATTAGAATCAAACATTGAAGACATAAGTTGTCCACATAAATCCTTGCTTTTTTTCAATAACTCTTTGAATCGTTTCATAAGCTACGTTTTTAATAATTCTGAGTAAATTCTTTTAGCCAACATTGCAGCACTTTGTCTAATACTATTGACCGATGACATATTATAAATAGACGACCAATATTTATACCTATTGCGTGGATTAGCCTCTATAGCTTGCCCCGAGAATAATGAACATAATTCAGTAAACTCTGTTTGAGAGAATTGTGCCTTAGCATCAACCAATTTCATGTACATAATGTACTTATCATTAGTAAATCGGAGTTCCGCCTGTATCTTTTCAATTTTCCCCTTCAAATATAAAATTCGTTTTTTGTCTTTCTGTACCTGTTCTAACGATGGTATATTAGACCTAATTAAATCAATAACCAGATTTCGCGTTCTTACAGGAAGACTTTGACAAGAACTTATACACTCATCTTTCATCTTTGCATAATCTTCTGATAAAGCAAAAGATTCGTCATATATAATACTATTTACAATACCATGTAAATCTTCTACAATTTTATTTCCTCTCAACATATGGCTACGCTTAAAGAAATGGTTGAAAACCAAGTCATGTAGATTCTGTATACCACCAATACCTTTTAACTTTTTCAAAGATTCCGATAAATTATCAGTATAGTAAAGTTCTTTTGCTATGAGAGCGAAAGAACTCCAAGCTAAATCATGGTCGGCAAAACTTTTCAGAATTGCTTTTCTTTTCTCTACAGATATGTTGCAGTAAGGTAACTTCTCATGAAGGAAGGCTGTTTCTGCCCCCATGGCCAACAAAAAGCCTTTTTCTACAGGGAATCCCTCCTTTAATGTATCACGCAAATGATGGGCTTGCTCTTCAGATGGAATGTACTTTTCTATTGCTGCAGATGTAGGAACTATCGTAAAAAGATTTTGTTCAAACTCTTTACAAAAGTGAGGAATATTGTCTATTTGTGTTAAGTCCTTATCCACTTTAGACAACACCCCTATACCATTTAGCGATGTTATACCATGCCCTCCATTGTACAAAGAAGCCAAAAAATTCTTATCTGTTTCTGTCGGAACAGTATTGAACAAATATATTATTGCATCTGCGGTGTTAGACAGATTTATTGTATCTTGCTGATGACGTTCACGCAAATTGAAATAGGCATCTGTTTGAATTTGATGAGAATCTCCATCTTCACCTACCTCTGCACCAATTCCTGGAGTATCGACAAGAGTCACATAATCTAATAACGGATTATCATTAATATACATAATCAACTTATCTATCTGTGCTGTCTTTTCTAAAGCAGCTTTGCTTGTACCTTGAAGAGAATCCAAGAACTCTTTAGAAACCCATTCTTTGTGTCCATCAAGATAAACACAAAGGATAGGTTTTTCTTTAGACGGAGGTGTTCCCTTTTTAAAGATGTTCACAGTAGCGGTTGTTTCTGTCGTACCCGTCATTGCTATATCAACTCCCAGCAACGCATTAACCAAGAAACTTTTCCCTGCCTTTACCTTACCTGCCACAGCCAACACACATGGAGCTTTCAATTCTTCCTGCAAGCTCTTAAGAGCCAACGAGTACTTGTTGCGCCATGTTGTACTGTCAATATATGATGCCATTTCATCCAGCAAGTCATATATTTGAGTAGTTATATCTTTATTATCCATATTACTATTCTTTTTCGGGGGTACATTTTCCATCAATCACAACTAAAGGAGAATCTAAAAGTATATCACTATCTATTTCTTGAGTATCGTCTTTTCCGTATCGCCCGAAACTGATTTTTGAAGGTTCGTTTGATTGTTCTTGCTGCAACGGCCAATTACCAAAGCTACAGCTATGAATGTCGCTATAGCTCCAGCAATTATCAACTTCAGGCGATATTCTTTTTTTGGAGTTTTACTTTCAATTGTCTCATTGCGATTATCTCCTTCTGAAAAATCATTTTCTGATGAATGTTCTTGTACCAAATCACAAATATTCATATTGTCCACATTTGCTCTCCCAAAAGCACTATCAGCATTAGCCTTTTGGCATGATTCTGTCAAATTATCTTCACCCCAGTCAAAACTCATCAAATCCTTATCGCTCAAAACTCCATTTTTTTCTTGTTTTAAAGTATCGGTGGATATAGTTTTCAGAGTAGATAATATCGCAGGACGATTATTTGGCATATCTTTAGATTCTTGTGGAATCTTCACAGACGCATTATCCACTTGAAGAGGTTGCTGAGGCTTCAAATCACGATGTGATCCAGAAGTTCTAATTTCTTCTTTTATAAACTCATAATCATGCGCTTTTTGTGTATCTAAGCAAAGTGCATTGGATATATTTACCTTGTTTCGTCTCAAGGCCGTAAGAACATGACTTTCCACATTTAGTCCAATAACAATGTTCGAAGAGCATCTTTTGATTGATCTTAAAATGCTTGTTTCCTCTGCTGGATAAAAAAATCGACAAAAAGCATTATTTATATTAAATGAGATATTTCCATCCAGTTTAATCCAATTATCTTCTGAATCTTGTTCTGAGACTTCACTTATAATTACATTTCTATTTTTTGGACGATCTTCCAAATTCCATATATCAGAAATGTATTTCAAGTATATTTTTTTATAGAAATCAAATTCGACAGGAATAGATTCGAGTCTGTCAAACTCACTATCATCAATAACTAAACCGACAAAAGACCTCAATCCTCTTCCCGAAAAATCAGTTTGTAGTTCGCGAGGTAAACATTGACGATGATTAAAACCTACACCAAACAAAATCTGTCCTGAATCTCGTACAAAAAGATATCGTAGTCTATTTATATCTCCATTTGAAGAAACGTCGGTATTAATTAATTGTTTTACTAAAGATACCATTTTGGCTGGCAATCCTTTATGAGGTGAGCATATTTCTCTGAAATCAATATTCAGAGTCCGCCCATATATGTAAGTCTGATATTTCATACTTTTTAAAATGTCATTTGTTGATCTTCGTAAAATATTTTGCAAACTTTAAACATATCTTTCATATTGCTAAATGCTTGCTCTAATTCAACAAGTTGCGATGAAATATTTTTTTCCTCAACACTTAAATCATCAAAACTTGTTTTTAAAGTACTTGTATTATCTCCATTCCAAAATTTATCCCACCAAGAACGTCCCTGGTTATGTTTTATTTCTTGTCTGTATTTGTTCTTATCAGATGATATCCCATTCAATTTATTCTGAATATAAAGAATGCGTTCTTTCAAAATTGAATGCAAGAAAAACATAACAGGTATATGAATGTTCTTTGGTGCAACTACACCTTGTATATTAGAATCTCCATTACGTGAACTTTCAAATTTTCCCAATGTAACAGGAACTACAGCAAACAACCAACCAGCTCCTTTCTCATATAAGGCACTGAAATAACTTCGAATTATTCCTAATAGCTTCGGTTGCTCTTCTGCTGTGTACAAATCGGCTTTAGTAAGTGCAAATATTATCGGAATTCGTCTTTGAGTATTTTTTGCATAATAAGTAATCAATTTATTCAAACGTACAAGTTCAGTTCCTTTTCGATTATCGCCTTTTAAAATTGCTTGGATTGTATCAGCACCAATGCAAATAATGAGACATTCAGAATCATAAATTCTTTTATGAAGTTCTGCGGCATCATCACTTTCTTTTGAACGTTCTTTTATGGCACCTCCTCTGTAATCACACCACGAAAATTCCATGATAGGTTGTGATTTAAACATCACCGTAAAGTCATAGAAACTTGTTTCCAGTGTACCCTTAGGCCAAACCCCATCAAAAGCAATACCTTCCCAACCTTCGTTAAGATCCATATCAACATCTGGGTCGTTTGTAATAAACGTAAAACCATTCTGTACTTTTTGCATAAAATCATACATGGCATAAATAAAGCAGGTTTTTCCAGAACCAGAAACTCCCAACATTGTTATTTTTTCCATAATTAACTATATTAAATATAAACTATTTTTATTTTCTTCGTTAAGTATTTGTCCCAATGTTTGTGCACTTTCTTGCAACTCATTTATAGCTTGTATAGTCGCATTTTTGTCTTCACCAGTCCACATTTCTTTTATCGTACCAAAGAAGCCTCTATTATTTTCTCTTTTTTGGTATGAATTCACAACTTCATCTGCAAATTTGTGCATGCAATGTCTAATACTAAAAAACAAGGGCCAATGCACATTATAGATGTGTTCACCATTAACAGTTACCCATGTAATAAGAGCTGCCACCTTGTCACTTTGAGCAATATCATTCAGAACGTTGTCCCAAAAATACTCAAAACCCTCAGAGTTAAGTACGTTACTGCATAAATCATCTTTGGTAATAACAAAAGAAATTGGGAAAAAACAGTCATTTTCAACGGAAATACTGGATATAGCACTCTTGATTAAATAGACAAGACGTCTAAATTCTCTTTCGTTCTTTAATAATGGTTCTTCCAATTTTGTACCATCAAGAAAAACAACCAAAGCATCACTACTTTTAATTTTTGACATCAGTAATGCAGATTCAGGACTTTTACTAGAACGTTCCATGAGAGCACCACCTCTATAATCAAACCAATTAAATCCAATCTCATTAAAATACTTATATTGCATTTTAAATACATATTCTTGTTTAATTTCAGTAGGTGATGGATATTTTCCTTTACTAACACCAATACTTGTGCTTTTTAATTCTTCTCCTTCTTTTATTGCCTCATCAATAGTGTAATACATATTATTTTGAGTATAATGTTTGTACCAATAATTGGTCCATACATCGTACCGCATTTTGTAATCATATACCCCATTCTCCATCCGATAATATAAGGCTGCCATATAAGTGGTTTTACCCGCACTTGAATGCCCTAACATTACAATATCCATAATATAAAATATTTGTTTATTATTAACCCAAATCCATCAGTAGTATCCCATCATCTTCATGATTGTAAATTACATTACAAGGTTTTACTACTATATCTTCGTTTATATTATTTTCCTCTTCAGAATCTTTTTGTACAGGTTGTGAATCTATTATTATTTGTTCGCCAACAATATTACCCAATGCTACGGCAATATCTTTCTCACCACAAGTATCAATCGTAGCATTAGGCAAAACGTCAGTCAGCATTTTCCGAACTAATGTAAGCTGAGAACTTCCACCAATCAACAAAACCTTATCTATTTTGAGTTGTTTTGCTTCAGTCTGCTTTATCACAGCTTTAGCAACATTGATAGCATCTGCAACCTTTTGGCTTATAATATTGTTGAATGACTCTCTATTTAGTTTGTACTTGTATGTTATGATTCTACCTTCTTTTACAAAAACAATAGAAGTCTCATGTACGTCGTTTGAATCGCTGAAATGTTCTTTCAATCTACGACATGAATTTAACATTCCAAGGTCAACCATATTGCCTTTTGATATATCCATATCGTATTTTGCTAAGACTTTTTTTCTCAAATCTTCGTAAAGCAGCATATCTATATCTTGACCACCACAAGTTTTATCACCTTTCGGTTCACATAAAATCCTATAAGAGTCAAGATGCTTTTTTGCATAAGCAACATCAATAGTACCACCACCAAAATCAAAAACCAAGATGCCTTGTCCTTCATGTATATCATGACCTATTCCATATCCCATTACTGCTGCGATTGGTTCCAACATCATTTTTACATTTTTGAAGCCGGAAGCAACCAATGTCTGCTTTAGCATTTGTATGGTTGCCTCTTCGCACTCAACAGGGTGTGAAATAACCACAGAGTCAAAATCCACTTCATTGCCACAATCTGCATTTGCTAATTGTTTGATTTGCTTGAAGAAAAACTCCAAAAGCTCTTTATGGGTGTACTCTTTATCTCCTATAAATTCTATTCCATTTGGATTCAATATACGTTTCAAAGAAGGAATAAAATTCGCAAGCATTTCCAAACGTTCTTCCGAAGGCAGTTTGTCAACCTCTTCCAAATAGTTTAATGCTTGATATCCACTAACCAACCCATTATCATATCCTAAGATTACAGAAGGGTATTTTACCGATCCATCTCCATTAAACTTCACGGCTTCAGGTTTACCATGTCGTGGATTAATCCACGACACGGTTGTATATGAGGAGCCATAATCTATTCCCAATACTGCCATATTACTCAGGTTTTACTGCTTCTAATTTTTCATGTATGTCCTGTATCAAAGCCTTGTTTTTACTCCATTCTTTTACTAAATGCTCCAAAGCAAGGACAAGCTGTGGATTGTTTTTAGATTCAACGACTGTCTTTTTCATTGATTCCAATTCCTCGCTATATTTGGAATAAATATTAGTAATAGTATTTTTCACCTGCTCACGAGCTGCATCTACAAAACCTTGGTACAAAGACTGGTATTTGCCATCAGCCAAAGAAACATCAATAATCTGTTTGCGACAATATGCCATCATTTCTGACAGATGCTTGAGAAGATTGGCTTTGTTCTTCTGTAATGCTTCTTGTTTAGCTTTCTGATTACCACTAATTGCCCCCCACAGAACAGAACTTAATCCTAAGACCACCATAACAGGAGCTATCACAGGAAGTGCTGGTGCAACCAATGCTGGAAGGAAAAAATTTGCACCATAGACAATTGTTCCCAAAGCACTAGTAATGGCTGAACCTAAGAACATTTCGTTTCGCATTTTTCCTATTCGGTCTCTCATTTGAATATCCTTCACGCTTGGATCCTCTACGCCTTCTTTATTTATAGAAATAAAGCCTTCAGGAATAGACATATAGCACTCCTTGTTGAAATTAGTCAACAATTCTTCTATGCGAGACATAACTAATGAAGTGAGTTTATTCCACTCATTCTGCACGTCTTCAACAATTCTATCAGCAAAGTCTTTACCATAGACAGCTATATTCTCCTCTGACAATTTTTCAATTTCTTCGCTGTATTTTGCCGCAACACACCCTTTCGATGTAAATATCTGATTGAAGTCATATTCCATTGTTTTCAACACGGTTTCAACTTTTGCAAAGAGTTCCTTTCTTTTAGAATCGCCCATGTTATCATTGAAATTTGCCAATGCACTCTCATAAGATTTGAGTAATGTTTCATATTCAGTAGCAGCCTTAACAGCTGTATCATGGCGTCGTTTCAACGTATTAAGAACCTCCTTATAATATTCAACACATGCATTGTATGCCAATCCTGTACGGTAATAACCTAAAATAGTAAACACCATATCATTCATGGCAGACTTTACATCGTCATAACCAGAAATTTCATAATTGAATTCAGATGTCATTTCATCCTTTTCTGTTGCAGCTTCAAGCAACAACTTACTTGACATCTTTAACATAGAGATGCCAAAAGGTAAATCATTTCCGACTGCCTTTTCAATTATCTGGTGATTTCTATTCAATGATTCATCTACACTTTCATTTCCATTTTGATCTATCTTTGTAGTTACAAACAGAATACCAGGAGTCACACTAACTATTTCTTTCAAGAAATCAACTTCAATATTCTCCAATGGCGTTGGATTCATCACAAACATTACTGCATCAGCCTGTTTGATATATTGCGTTGTAATTGCTGTATGATGAGGATAGGTCGAACCTATACCCGGAGTATCAATCAAAGATACACCTTCAGGAAGAAAATCCATAGGAGTGAATACTTGAATATATGAAATAGTATTTTCAATTTCAGCTTCTCCTTCTTTGTTGATAACAGCTTGACTGCCATAAATCGCCAACTCTTCTTTGGATATTTCTTTACGATTTCCATTTCCATATACCACATAACATTTCTCTTCCTTTGAATGAGAAATCTTAAACACACGAGATGTTGCCACATCGGTACATACAGGTAAAAGTTCTTTTCCTATCAAGGCATTAATCAATGAACTTTTACCATTCTTTACTTTGCCACATACAGCCAAGTTAAACTCTCCCTTTTCAAGTAACTCACGAGTTAAATTAAAATTCTCGGATGTTCTTGGAAAGTTAAACTTAGGATAAGCCTTTTGGAAAGCAATCATGCCATCCATAAGCTTTAACATTTCACTCTTCAATTGAGTATAAACTTGCTTATCTTTCATTATAGATGCTATTATTTTAAAATTTATGTGCGGATGATTTCATTAGAGATTCAAGTTGGCTTCATCCAAAAGACTATTGCTTCCTTCTGATTCATCCATATTATTTGTATCCTCCATACCATCATTGTCTAGATTATCATCATCATCATCGAATGGAGGCTCTGGAGCTGGACCAGGATTCGGAATCGGTTCGGGATCGGGATTTGGATCGGGATCAGGATCTGGATCAGGATCAGGAACATTAGGATCAAAACCTTCATCTGGCTCAAAATCCGATTCCATTCCCAAGAAATGTTTTAATGCAGAACAAAATTCTTTTGCATCAAAATGATCCTGGCCAAAAGTCTGCGAACCGCCAATAAACGACTTATACTTATGTACAGTCTCAACTGATTTAGCATAGGCATCGTAACCCACATCTTCACCATCTACATTTATTTGACCGAGATGTCCTTCCGAATAATGTGCTCCAGCACACTTGGCCGCCATTTCTCCAGGAAGTATCACATTGTTAGGATTTAGAGGAATAGTATTGGTATTGATATATTCAGCAACAGCAAAATTAGAGGGTTCTTCTGCACCTGTATCAGGATTGTACTGGAGGGGAGCAGGAGTATCAGTTGATACCATGAAACACTGAGAGTCTTTCCATGCGTCCATGAAATCATGCAACTTGTATTCAATTCTCAAATCACCTGTTCCTGGATCTGTCAAGATAACCTTTATGTCGTCCGGATTGTCTGGATTGACATCAACTCCAGCTACTACTAAAGCATGATTGGGAGTTTCTCCCACAAAAAAGTCTTTAAACCATTCTTTGACTCCACCTATAGTATCATGATTTCTATCAGCCCACAATTCATTTGCGTCAACACCTACTATTACACGATGACCTTGTGCTAACTCATTTACCAAATCATAAACCGTATTATCTACAGACTGATGACAGGATACATTACAACTTAACAACAAATTGCCAATAGCCCACATAGGGGTTCCACCCTCTGGACTTGAATCATACCATCCATTTGTAATAGCATATTGTTTTAGTTCATCTAAAGAAACATCTATACCATAGTCACGTAAAATAATTTGCTGACTACGAATGGCACATACTCCTTCATTTCCTTGGTAAATAACAGGATCTAATCCACCATCTGGTCCGAAACTGTCCTCACCAAATATCTTATGAGCAGCTATACTAGCTTGCATCTCATTGTCCTTATCAAACGTTTTTGCCATAAATTCAATATCTTTTTGGTTTGTATTATTTTTATTATATAAATTACTTTCAGTGCCTTCATTTATCTGCTGATAATCATTTTCTTCATGTTCGTTAAGAATCAAATCATCATTTAAAAATAAATGTTGTTCTGCTGCTAACTCATCCGAGATTCTTGGAAAATCAAAATCCATGTATTTAATTTCGGCAGGCAGAAGCTCTTCATCCTGCATATAATGTTCTTTTGTATCATCCACGACATCATTCATTACAACAATGTCACTAAGATTCTTATTGCAGGTAATGATAGATGAAACATGGTTCATTCCATCCTCTGTAAGATTACCATCCAAATACGCAGCAAACTCTTCGATACTTACAGGTGGCATAAAATCTTTATTCATGACCTACCTCCTTTCTGAAGATTCGCTCGTACTGTTGTTTGGCGAGTTTATGCTTATTATAATAGTTCTCCATTGACATACCTAATTTACTTGCAGTTTCCTCATTGGTCATCAGCTCCAAATAACGCAGACGTATCAACTCGCTGTATCGCTTGTTGGGCATCTGTTTGATAATGGTCAGAGCATCTTGACGGTTGAGATTAGAAAAATCTATCTCTGAGCCCACTTTAAAAAGTAAGGCCTGTTTAAAATGTTTATATTTCACGATAATAATCTTCGATTTATGCCGTTATCTGGAGTATTTTTCGTATCTTTGCACCATCAATCAAACAGAATGACTATGTTTAAAAAGACAGATCCGAATCCTCAGTTAGATATATTCACGG
>OOCQ01000502.1_pt1 | contig 32609 bp, 43 predicted proteins | sample 1671121 | NCBI WGS metagenome assembly OOCQ01 (sample SAMN06348124, study PRJEB24527) | human gut metagenome | biome: human gut; feature: ankylosing spondylitis patient; material: feces | host: Homo sapiens | place: China | collected 2015-10 | reverse complement strand
GATAAATATATCATCAGACCGGCCAGATCGGCAGAGGAAATTGTCATGGAGGGGCGCCTGCTCCATCATTGCGTGGGAGGAAATATGTACCTGGGCAGACATAACAAAGGAGAGACGTATATTTTAATGCTGAGATTCAAAGCAGAGCCGGACATTCCATACATCACGGTTGAGATAGATGCAAAAAATCCAAGGATATTGCAGTGGTACGGGGACAAGGACAAAAAACCAGATGAAAAGAATATGCAGTCATGGCTGAACAACTGGCTGATGAAACTGAAAACAGGAACGCTGACGGAAACAATCCAGACGGCAGCCATAGCGTAAGGAGGTAAACATGGAATATGTGCAGATGACCCTGGATGACTGGGTACAGATGAAACAGAAATTGAAACAGGAACTCCTGGGAGTGAAACAGAGTTTTGTCCGGATCGGATACGCTCTGAGACAGATTGACGATCAGAAACTCTACGAACAGGACGGATACAAAAGCATAGCGGAATTTGCTCAGGCCGAGTATGGCCTGGGACCGTCTATCACAAGCAGGTTTATGAGCATCAACCGGGAGTATTCCATTGATGGATATTCCGAACAGCTCCGGCCGGAATATGCAGAACTGGGTAGGAGCCAGTTGGAGGAGATGCTGAAACTGCCAGACACTGACAGACAGATGATTCAACCGGAAACGTCCAGAGAGGATATCAGAGAGCTGAAAAGGTTTAACAAAACCGAACCGGCAGCAGGCGTGGCTGATGATATCAGTCAGCTGGTCGAAAAGTTCTATCAGGACAATGAACTCATACTCAATGCAGTATACGGCGAGGAGTTCGATGAGCAGACAATTAACCGATTTATTGAAATAGTAAATCCGGCCGGAAACCGTTCATACAAAAAAGGACTGTATTTCATGATGATGTATGAGAACCGCGTCACATTTAAGAAATTCGGAGATACGCCAAAGGATATGACCTGGTGGGAGTTCTATCAGCTGACAAGGGAGATTTTTGATGATACGGCAGCAGGACCTAAGACCTGGCAGAACCATTTTGGAGGAGCAGACGATGAAGAAACCACAGTACAGGATACGGCCGATGAGCCAGGAAGAGAAGAAACTGCAACAGAAGCTCATGAGCCAGAGGATGACGGTGGAGCAGTTGGAGAAACTGGCGCTGATGATGTCCAGGAGATTGAGAAAGGAGGCGTGGAAGATCATGGAGCAGCTGATGAAGCAGGAACAGGACAAGAGGAAGATGACACCGATGGAGAAGAAAGTGGCCAAGCAGATTGTGAAGAACCTGCAGAGAGGACCGATGAACAGACAGGAGCGCAGAGCCAGAGAGAGGAAATTGCGCCCGCGCAAAAATCCACGGAAACACTAGAAAAAGAGGAGGTTGAGGATGATGAAATCGGAGAAAATGAAAGCTCAGACGCAGAAAATCAAACAGCAGAATCTGAACCGGAAACGGCCGAGAGAGAGCAGACAGAAGAAACAGAAGTCATAGAGGCGGCGTTCGGGACCAGAAAAGAGTACATGGATAGACTGTCAATTCCGGAGATGGCAGAATATTTGGTTGAAGAATATCAGAGTCACAGGCTGATGGTACCATTTGCAGGAGATGTACGTGCGTGGCTGAGTGAAAAAGTTGACCGATTTGGAAAACCGATGGAGGGATAACATGGGATACATAATCAAGAGCGAGGTGCTTGACGCACTGGAAGATGATATGGGCGGCACAAAAGCATGTTACGAAAAGAAAGAAGAAAAAGCCATAGTAGATATGTGCTATAAGTCAATGGAATATGTCATAGACGGGTTGCCACAGTACAGAGTAGACAATGCGATTGAAATCTGTGACCAGAAAAAACTTGAAGAAATGACAAGGACATTAGTGAGGGTAACAGAAAAAATAGAAAATTTTTTCAGACAAGTCGGAAATGAGTGCGAAAAATCAGGACTGGGAACGGATTTTGCGGCGGCAATAGCGGCCAGGATATTGGCAGAAAGAGCGGTAAGAGGGAAGAATGAACAAACGACAGGCAAAGAAACGATATAAAAAGATACATGGATGCAATCCACCAAAAACAGCGTCAGAAAAGTGGAGAAAGGGAGCCGTGAAATCATATAACTACGACCCAGAAGCGTTGCAAATGGCAGCAGATGGAATGAGAAAAGCATTCAGAGAGGCAGGAGAAACCATCCAGAGGGTAGCTGAGAGTTTTAAGAAAGCATTCAATGAGGCAGGAAAGAAATACAGAATTGAGACAGATGATCCGCCGGTAGTGGTGGCAAGAGCAATGTCAGAAAGGAGAAAGAAGTGCAGGAGAAAAGGGTGGAGAGTATCAGAGAGGTAGATTTCTCTGGTCTGAAAGTCCCATTTGTAGCGGTATACGATCATCCGGACGATTTCCCGGACAAATACGTGGCCAGAATCTACGAGCTGGACAAAGCAACAGACACAATCATGGTCAAAGAGACACTGGAAGAAATAACGGCAGACATCAAAGAGCACACGGCCATGACATTCATTCCAAGAGGGACGGCAGATGTGCCGTCTCTGGTGGGCGTCTGGATGTAGGAGGGCAGCAGTATGAGAAGTGCAAAGGAATACAAAGCAATCCGGGAAGAAATCTATAGATTTATCGGCGCATACATAACAAAACACGTATACGCGCCAAGTAACAAAGAGATAGCAGAGGCTGTAGGAATATCCGGAACAACAGTGCACAGACACCTCATTGACATGATTGATGAGGGCATTCTGGAGACTGATGCAGAACCAGGAACACAGAGAGCAATCCGGATCAGAAACACACAGGTAGTGAAAAGGAGAAAAAAGAGTGAATAAGGTCATTTTGATGGGACGTCTCACACGAGATCCAGAGGTGCGATACTCAGCAGGAGACAATTCCACAGCAGTTGCCAGGTACACACTGGCAGTCAATAGGAGATTCAAGAGAGATAATGAACCGACAGCGGATTTTGTTCCGTGTGTGGCGTTCGGTAAGGCGGCGGAGTTTGCAGAGAAATGGTTTCGCCAGGGAATGCAGGTAGCAATTTCTGGAAGAATCCAGACAGGGAGCTACACCAACAGAGAGGGCAGAAAGATCTATACCACTGAGGTAGTCCTGGAGGAGCAGGAGTTCGCAGAAAGCAAAAGAGACGGAAATGCACCGGTTCCACAACCTGCAGATGCTGGAGATGGATTCATGAACATTCCGGACGGCATTGAGGACAATATTCCATTCAACTAGGAGGACAAGATGCTGATATTACCAATAAAACGAAAATGGTTTGATATGATCCTCTCCGGAGAGAAGAAAGAGGAGTACAGAGATATCAAGCCATATTATGACACAAGGCTCATGGACGCATTCGGAATGATATGGGTGGGAGATGAACTGATCCGCGCTCCGATGCCGGAACTGCAGAAAAACAGAGTGCAACTGGTGGCATTCCGGAACGGATATGGGAAAGATGTACCGACAATATGGACAGAGTGCTCACTATCGGCCGGATATGGCCGGGAAGAATGGGGAGCAGAACCAGGAAAGAAATATTATATTTTAACGATTGAAAACACAGGAGGCATGAAGCTATGAGAAACATAATCAACATGATAATCAAAATTGCAATCATCTGGGGAGCAGCATGGATGTTCCCGGAGTATGTAAAGATACAGGATACAAGGACAATGGTTCTGGTAGTGGCAACGCTCCTGATAGCGTCAATCGTTCTGACAGTGATAATGATGGGAGTCTTGATTCTGGCGGCACTGCCAGGAAACGGGGTGGGAATAGGAATAGCCATGCTGATAACGATCATCATGGCATTAGCATCCGGAATAATACAGCTGATGGCAGCGGTGCATTTTGTTCCTGGATTTGAGATACACGGAAAACTCACATACATCATTCTGGCGTTACTGATGGCCGTATTTTCGATTGAGGAGAAAAAGGAGGCATAACAATGTTTTTATCAACGAGCGTATTAAACAATTTGATGAAAAAGGCATACAAGACCGGCCTGGTGGTAGCCAGGACGCAAGATGCACAAGGAAATGATTGGCTATATCTGGCCGGATCATACTGGGAGGTAAGTGTCAACAAGGATTTCATTCCAAAAAAAACACTGGGAGACATCATCACACTGATCGGAGAGCTGCCAAGACCGGGAGAACGGTTCAAGGCAACGAAAGAGGGAAACCAGATCGAGATTGAGATGCCGATGGCAATAAACGAGGAGGGATTCGGAACGGATACTCTGACCATCACTGACGTGATCCTGATTGGGACACAGGGAACCGCTCAGAGGCTCCTGCAGGACGAACTGACCGGCCAGATCTATCCGATAAACAACGTATTCATTTCAATCATCAACAACGCCATGATTGAGAATGAGAGAGGAGAATATTCAGTCACAGAACCATTTTTCAATCCAATCAGAGGAATCCTGTGGAAAAACAACGTCTGCAAGTTGAGAGCACATTTCCGGACAGATGACAAGAACATCAAGGTTTTGAAAAGTCTCAAAGGTGTAGATATCACGCCGGAGGTGCCAGAGGAATGATGTACCCAAAACCACAGCGAAAGAAAAAGAGAAAAACACATAAAGCCAGTATCCTGCACTGCAAGGATGGCACTTGCTATCTCTGCATGAAGTTAAAAGGGGACTATCGGAGATATCCGGTAGTCCATGAACATCACATCTATGATGGCCCTAACCGCCAGAACTCTGAGGCGGAGGGCTTAAAGGTGTATTTATGCTTAGATCATCATATCATGGGGCCGGAGGCAGTACATAACAATCACAAGAATATGCGGATACTGCACAGAGACGGACAGAGAGCATATGAGAGAACGCACAGCAGAGCAGAGTTCATGAGTCTGATCGGCAGGAACTATCTGGACGAAGAAAAACAGGAAGAACCGAAAAAGGACACAAAAGACGGGTTCATGTTCCTGGAACCGGACTGTATTGGCTGTTTTGGTGCATCAGAGAATCAATGCGAGCGTTGCGAGGAGAAAAGACATGATAAAAAGACTGAGACACTGGCTGATTGAGGCCAGAAAGAAGAAATGCCACCATTGCTGCCTGTGGTGCGAATGGTGGCGCATATGCGAGGAGGACAAATGATGGAGGATATGATTGCAATAGAGCTGGCCGTTATTATAGTGGCCATGTTCGCGATCGCAGTCGGATTCGATTGCATAAAAGACGGAATGTGCGATATAGGAGCAGTGATTCATGACATCATCACGGCTCCTGTCCGACATTACAGACAGAAAAAGCTCATGGAACAGATGGAACGGGAATGGGAGAATTACCTGAAGAAGAACAGGGCAAAAATGGTCAGGAATTTGATGAAAGAGCAGCAGAGACATTTTTCCACGAGCATCGGAGAAAAGCACACTGTAGAGGAGTTGGAAAAGGCTCTGGAAGAATTTGCGGAGTATCAATGCCAGGAGGGGCAGCAGGACAAGGAGGAAAGAACATGGCAGGATCATATCATGGACAGGTTCATGAGGAGAATCTGAAAAGACTGGAGGAGTTTCATCAGGTATCAAAGAAAAACAGATACAGAAAGTGCCTGGTCACTTGCTCTGAAAAGAATCCAAAGGGCAGGACGAGAAAAGTGCAGAGAAAGGCACTGTTTCATAAATGGGATGAAATCAAACAGGTTATAGATGCGTCTCCGATGATCGGAGGACACCCAGGAGGCCAGATAGCGTACACATTGGGAATTGTGGAATTTATGGACGGAACCGTGGGACAGGTATCTCCAGGATATATAAAATTTCTGGATACTGAGGAATTTGCGGGAGATTGTAACAAGTAGGGAGGAATAAAGATGCCAAACGTGCGACCACTGAACAAAAAGAAATATGGGATAAGCAAACACGCATTCGGAACGGCATACTCATATTGTCTGCAATATCCGGAATGGAGAGAGGAGCTGGGCAGCAGGACATCAACCGTCAAGAGTCCTCAGATAACCGGAATGCCAGGGGCGCACAGTGGCAGTGATGCAACAGCCAACCTGGCAGAGCACAGAGTAGAGTTGCGTGAGAAGATGCAGAAAGTTGAGGATACAGTCAGGGAGGCAGTAGGGGACAATAAGAGCCTATATGAGTATCTGCTGGAATATGTGACAACGGAGGGAGCAACGTTTCACTGGATGAAGCAGAAAGGGATACCATGTGAGAGGACATATTTCTACGAGGTCAGACGATATTTTTATTACCTGATGGCTCAGAGAATATAAAGTGCGGTACTCACAGGACAACTTTTATGTTATATTGATAAGGTCCAAAAGATGAGAACCAAGATTCTCAGACATTATCCCTCACAAAGGCTCCGGAAAACCCGGAGCTTTTTTCGTTGGAGAAGACATGACACAAGAACAGATTGATTATGTGAAAAAGTGCATCAGAGAGGACATTCACAGATTCTACGTGTGGGGACCGTGGAAGAAAGTACGCAGAGAGGTTCTGCAGATGGATCATAGAGAGTGCCAGAGATGCAAGGCAAAGAAGATATACACGAAAGCTACGACAGTGCATCATGTGAACTATGTCAAGAAACATCCGGATATGGCTCTGGAGATATGGTATGAGTGGCATGGTGTACGAAAAAGGAACCTGGTCAGCCTGTGCCATGATTGCCATGAGGCTGTGCATGGATACAGGAAACCGGAAAAGAAAGAAACCCTGACAGAGGAAAGGTGGGACTGAGATGATGAGGACAAGCGACACAGCGGATTATATGGTTACACAGTGCGTAGCGTGCGGAATGCTGAATGTAATACCGAGAGAACGGGTAGAGGGTTGCAGATGTGCTGATTGCACTGGCGGACTATTGAGACCTATGGGATATGCAATACTGCATAAGAAACCGATGGACAGTATCACTGTAAAGGTGGATGTAGAACGGGACCAGCTGGATAGATTGATTGATGATGTGGCAGCAGTCAATGAGAGCATGGACTGTATCATCAAAAAGATGGAACAGATCAAAGAGAGGTAAGCATGAAACAGAATGAAATAATCAAATGCGGAGGACAGAACATTCCTGTATACAGCTGTGATCCGGAGAAGAACACAGAGTGTGACAAGCGGTTCTGTATGCACAATATCAATGCAATAGATAAGCTGTGCAATCACACGACAAAAGAAGAATATGCTCTGGAAATTGGACAGAAAGCGGAAGAAAAAGCGTATACCCCCGGTCGAAAAAATTAGCGTTTTAATTTCGACCACGGAGACCGGTGGGTGGCCTCGACAACGCCGAGAAAGTTCGCACATGATAAAAAAATAAAAAATAGGGGGTGGGAATATGGCGCAAAAAAAATCGGATATATTAGAAAGTTTAATTTCTCAGCTTGAGAAAAAACAGGCTGATATTTCATGTTTTTTGGATCTCATAGATGACTATATGGCCCTCTACGATATCAAGAAAAAGCTAAAAACAGACATAAAAAAGAGAGGAGTATCCTATGAGGCACAATCTGCATCCGGCAAGGCCACCATCATAAAACAAAATCAATCCGTCAAAGATCTGGTGGCCGTAAATAAGCAAATGCTTATGATATTGGACAAGCTGGGTCTGACCACGGAGAAAACCATAAGGGATGACGATGATGACAAACTGTGATCCACGAATAGAAGCCTACATGGAGGCAGTGGAGACAGGAAAAGTGGAGGCGTCCAAAGATGTCAAGGTACTGATGAAACATGTCAGAAAGTGTTTTGAGACGGAGGACATCTATGTGGACCAGCAGCAGCTGACGGACTACCTGGGACTGGCACGATATTTCCCGTATGATGAGGTTTTTCCGTGGCAGCAGTTCGTGATTGGACTGCATGACTGCACGTACTGGCGGGAGAATGGACGACCAAGGTGGCCGGATCTGTTCTGCCTGATTGGGCGAGGTGCGGGAAAAGACGGAACAATAGCGCTGGAATCAACGGCACTGGCATCCGAATACAACGGAATCAGAGAATATGACGTTGATATCTGTGCGAACAATGAGGACCAGGCTCTCCGGCCGGTGCAGGATATCGTTGGAGCATTCGAGCAGCCTAAGTGGCTCAAAAAGCTCCAACGATTTTTTAAGTGGACAAGGGAGAAAGTGGTCTGCAAGAGCACAAGGTCAACGATAAAGGGACATACAAACAATCCGGGCGGAAAAGATGGTCTCCGCTCCGGAATGGTAGTGCTCAATGAGATTCATCAGTATCAAGACTATAAGAATATCAATGTATTTACGACCGGCCTGGGAAAGAAGAAACATCCACGCCGGTCATATTACACTACCCAGGGAGATGTCAGGGAGGGACCGCTGGATGATCTGCTGGAGACAGCAGAGGGAATCCTGTTCGGAGGAGAACCGGACAACGGACTACTGCCGTTTATCTGCCGGCTGGACAGCAAGGCAGAGGTACACGATGAGAAGAACTGGGAAAAGGCGAATCCATCGTTGAGATACCTACCGGATCTCATGGAGGAGATCCGGAAAGAATACAGAGACTGGTTGAAACGGCCTGAGAAGTTCACGGCATTCATGACCAAGAGAATGAACCTCCCAGACGGTTCCAGCGAGATCAAAGTGTGTGCTTATGAAAGAATCAAAGCCACTAACAGACCTGTACCGGTAGATGATCTGGTGGGAAGAATGTGCACCTGTGGCATCGACTTCTCAAAAGTCACTGATATGATTTCTGTCAATCTCCATTTTAGAGACGTGGATACCAGGTATGATCTAAACCATTCCTGGCTCTGCCTGCAGTCGAAAGACTTGCCAAGAATAAAGGCACCATGGAAAGAATGGGCGGATCAGGGACATATCACACTGGTTGATGATGTGGAAATCCACCCGGAGCTGATCGTGGACTATATTGCAGCGCAGATGGAACACTATTCGATCAAGAAAATGGCAATAGATGATTTCCGCTATGCTCTGCTGGCCAAGTATCTGCAGAACATTGGTTTTGATGCAAAAGTGTACAAAAACCTAAAACTGGTAAGACCGTCAGACATCATGAAAGTTGCGCCGGTTATAGACAGCTGTTTTGCAAATGACTATTTCGTGTGGGGAGATAACCCAGTGTTGCGCTGGGCAACAAATAACACAAAGATGGTCAGATACGGCCGGAAACCGGGAAAGGAAGATGATGCCGATATTGGAAACTTTGTATATGCAAAGATTGAGGCAAAGTCAAGAAAGACAGACCCTTTCATGGCATTGGCTGCATCTATGACGGTAGAGGATGACCTGCCGTATGCTCAGAGCGTAAGCGCACCGGATCTGGGCGTATTCACATATTAGCGCAGAAAGGAGGAAACAGACATGGGATTGAGTCTCAGAAAGCTATTCAAGGCAAGAGAAAAACCGGGAGAAGATGTGCAAAGAGTATCATCTGTGGAAATTGCAGATCAACAGGTTCGTGATGCAGTAACAGAAATATGCCTGAGAGAGCTGGCGTTCTGGACTTGTGTAGGGAAGATTGCCAACGCTCTGACAAAATGTGAATTTCGCACGTTTTACGAGGGAGAGGAATTGTTCAAAGATGAATATTATCTATGGAACTACGAACCGAACCGCAACCAGAACAAAGCAGAATTTTTATCAAAGGCTATGGAGCAGTTGTTCCGGAACAATGAGCTTTTGATTGTAGAGAGCTATGACGGACAGCTCCTGGTGGCTGATGATTTTTCCGTGACGAAAAATGCACTGTATGGAGACACTTATACCAATGTGCAGGTGGATGATTACACATTTTCGCGGTCATTCCGAAGTTCAGACGTGCTTCACTGGACACTCAACAACAAGAATGTAAACCGGATCATGCAGCACCTGTATGACTCATACAGCAAGCTGATTGATTATTCTGCAAAATCGTATCTCAAAAGCAGAGGCAGCAGGGGAACCCTGAACATTTCGGCAATGGCTCAGAGTGACAAATTGTTCAATGAGAAACTGGAAAAGCTCATGAATGAGTATTTCAAGTCATTCTTTGAAAGCCCAAACGCTGTCCTGCCACTGTTTGAGGGATATTCATACACAGACATTGGCTCAAAGACTTACAGTGAGGGGACCAGTCGTGATATCAAGAGTCAGTATGATGACATCTTTGACTTTACAGCCAGAGGATTCTCCATGCCGCCTACACTGGCCAAGGGAGACGTGCAGGACACCGAGAAAGCAGTGGACGAGATGTTGACGTTTTGCCTGGACCCGCTTGCACAGATGTTCATGCAGGAGATCAACCGCAAGAGGATTGGAAAAAACGGGATACAGAAAGGAACAAAGCTACAGATCGACACCATGAGAGTCAAACATATTGACATGTTCGACATTGCAACATCAGCAGACAAGCTCATCAGCTCCGGAATCTATACAGTGAATATGATTCTGAGAGCACTGGGAGAGATTCCGATAGATGAGGACTGGGCAGACCAGCATTTCATCACGAAAAACTACTCAACTATCCAGGAAATCCTGGAAGAACAGCAGAAAGGAGGTGGGAAGAATGCCAAGACAGGATAAAGTATTTGTATGTTTTCAGAAAGCAGAGAACGATACTCACAAATTATACATCTATGACGATGTGACAGCATACGGCACATTTAACTGGAGCACATGGAGCTATGAGGAATCGGAGACATCTGCAAAGTATTTCCAGGAGCAGCTTGCAGCCATTCCTGATACAGCAACCATTGAGCTGCATATCAACTCAAACGGAGGATCTGTCAAAGAGGGCGTGGCGATCTATAGCCAGCTGAAACAGAAGAACTGCAAAAAGGTTGGATATGTGGATGGAGTTGCCTACAGTGTAGCGTTCCTGATCCTGCAGGCGTGTGATGAGCGCGTCATGGGACTGGGAACATCTGCATTGATTCACAATATGTGGATGAGTGTGGATGGAAATGCCAAAGAACTCAGAAAAGCAGCAGATGATCTGGATACGCTCATGGAGTCAAACAGACAGATTTTTCTGGAAAAATCAAACCTGGAAGAACAGCAGCTCATTGACATGATGGAGGCAGAAACATTCCTAACACCGGAGAAAGCTCTGGAATACGGCCTCATTGACAGGGTAGACAGCTACCAGGCTGATGATAAGGATGTACAGCAGAGACTGATGAGCCGCGTGCAGCAGCTGTCCGGTGTGATTGCACAGCAGAAATCATTCCGGGAACAGTTGGAGTCTATGCGGCAGCAGGGAGGAGAACCAAAACCTCCGGTACCGACTCCAAAACTAGAGCCGGAAGAAAAGAAACTCACAAACCAGTTAGCAAAATTATTCCAAAATATGTAAAGGAGAACTGATATGAAGAATAAAGACGTATTAGCAATGGAAAAGGCCAAGATCGTTGAAAAAATGAATCAGGCCATCAAAGATGACGATACAAAAGCATTCAGCGAGGCGTTCACTGAGCTGTGCCAGAAGATTGAGGACAATGTTCTGGAGCAGGCCAAAGAGATGCTGGTGGAGCAGGATGCAACAATCCTGGCACAGAGAGGTGTACGCCAGCTGACCTCTAAGGAAAAACAGTATTATGAGAAAATCATTGAGGCTATGAGATCCACAGATCCGAAACAGGCGCTCAATGACGTTGAGGTGGTTATGCCGGAAACAATCATTGATTCTGTCTTTGATGAACTCCAGACAAACCACCCGCTCCTGTCCAAGCTGAACGCAACCACAGTGACAGGTCTGACAAGAATGATGATGAATACAAACGGCGAGCAGAAAGCAGCATGGGGCAAGCTGACAGCCAAGATCATCGAGGAGCTGACCTCTGGATTCAAAGAGGTAGATGTAACACAGGAAAAACTGAGCGCATTCCTGCCGGTTTCCAAGGCTATGCTGGATTTAGGACCGACATGGTTGGATACATACGTGCGTCAGGTGCTCTATGAGGCACTGGCAAACGGGCTGGAGTACGGTATTGTACAGGGAACTGGAAAAGATGAGCCAATCGGTATGATGAAACAGGTCGGAGAGGGCGTTGTTGTGACAGGCGGAAAATATCCGGACAAAAACGCTATCAAAATGACTGCACTGGACATGACACAGATGGGAAATGTTACAGCAATCATGGCCAGAAACGACAAAGGACAGGCAAGAACTGTCACAAGCCTCATTTTGTTGGTTAATCCGGTGGATTATTTCCGCAGAGTGCTTCCGGCCACAAGGATGCTGACTCCGGATGGAATCTATGCGTCTGTGCTCCCGGTAGACGCTGAAATCATTCAGAGTGCAGCTGTTCCGGAGGGAAAGGCAGTATATGGAATGGCAACCAAGTATTTCCTGGGCGTTGGAATGGCTAAAAATGGAAAAATTGAATATTCTGACGAATACAGATTCCTGGAAGATGAGAGAGTATATCTCATCAAGCTGTATGCTCATGGTTTCGCACTGGATAACAATGCTTTCCAGGTTCTGGATATCAAGGATCTCCAGCCGTTACGTTTTAAGGTTGTAAGCGAGACAGAAAAAACAAAGACAGATGATGCAACACTGGCAGATTTGAAAGTTGGTGCACTGAAACTGTCTCCGACATTTGCAGCAGGAACCACAGAATACACAGCAACCACACAGAATGCGTCCAACACAATCACAGCGGTACCGGCAAGTTCCACAGCGGAAATTGAGATCACGGTGGGAGATGTGAAAGTGACAAATGGAGCAGCAGCAAACTGGTCCGAGGGTTCCAATACTGTGACTGTAAAAGTGACTGACGGAGCACAGACAAAGAGCTACAAAGTAACAGTGACAAAGGAGTAAATGAATTATGGCAGACGATAAAGACAACAAGCTCCTAAACGAGATCAAAAATTATCTGGAGATAACCTGGGATGATTCCCTGGGAGATGAGAAGATGAGGGGCATGGTCAAAAGAGGAATGGCTGCCATAAGCGGAAAAATAGGGGAGTGCAATTTCTATGAGGAAACTCAGGAAAAAGCGCTCCTTTTTGATTATGTCATGTATGCCAGAGCAGGGGAGATACCTCAATTCTGGCAGAATTACAGAGATGAGATCATTTCTCTGCAGATAGATAGAAAGGTGGACGGATATGCCGCGGATCAGCAGTAAGCATTTTGAAAATTTTGGAGATGGCCTGCTGACGATCTGTGAAGCAGACGAACGGAGTCTGACTAGAACAAAACTAGAGCATATACGTTTTGGAAACAGGACGGTAGGCGTGACCAGATACTGGCAGGCGCAAACGGCCGGAAACCAGGTGGATAAGCTCCTGGCAGTTCCACTGGAGATACTGGATGCGGAGCAGATCGAGGTCAACGATGTGATTATTCTGGAAAATGAGACGGACTGGTTATGGGATAACATGACATTTGACGAGTCAGAGATGAAAGACCGGGCCGGACATTATCAGATTAAGCAGGTACAGCCGAAGTACGACACGAAACCACCGGCGCTGTACCTGTCACTGGAAAAACTGGTGCACCCATTCAAAGACGGGAGGGATTCTGGTGGCGGTTAAAATTGGAGATCTGGCCAAGGCTGTCATGAAAGAGCTGGACGATTATGGCGTTGCGGTTGGCCTGGAGGTTGAAAAAGTATCCAAGGAAGTTGCCGAGGATACGGCCAAAATGCTGAATAAAACATCTCCAAAGCTGACAGGAGACTATGCAGCGTCATGGACTTACGGGACAGGAGAGACCAAACGGACAAAGCATACAATGGTTGTCCATGCGGAAAAACCGGAATACGCTCTGACACATCTCCTGGAAAAAGGCCACCAGAAGCGAAGTGGCGGAAGAACCAAGGCCATAGTGCATATTGCACTTGCAGAGGAGGCAGCAGTAGATGAGCTAGAAAAGGAGCTGAGGACGAGACTATGACAAAAGATCAGATTGAGCAGATGCTGGGAGAAATGGGAATCCCGTTCAGATATCATCATTTCACACAGAAAGAGATGCAGGACATCCCGCTCCCTATTGCTGTATGGCTGACACCGGGAACAGATAATTTTTTCGCAGATGGCAAGACATACAAAAAGATAACGAAACTGGATATTGAACTCTACACAGATGACAAAGACTGGGAGCTGGAGAAAAAGTTGGAGGAAATCCTGGACAAACATGACATTGCCTGGGAGCAGACAGCCTCTGAGTGGCTGGAGTCGGAGAAAATGTGGGAGTCGCTATATGAAATGGAGGTATAGAAAATGACTGGAACAGAGAACAAAGTCAAGTACAACATTAAAAACGTCCATGTGGCCAAGCAGACAGAAAAGACTACAGAGGGAACAACTACATACACGTATGATGATCCGAAAAGTATTCCTGGAGCGGTCAGCATCAGCCTGGACGCACAGGGAGAGATTTCCAAGTTCTACGCAGACGGAATTGCGTACTATGTGACAAGCGCAAACAACGGATATGAGGGAGATCTGGAAATGGCACTCATTCCGAGCTGGTTCCGCGTGGAAATTCTCAATGAAGAACAGGACAAAAATGGCGTCCTTGCGGAAAATGCAAACAAAACAACAAATCCGTTCGCTCTGCTGTTTGAGTTTGATGGAGACGTGAAAGCAATCCGCAGATGCTTATATAACTGCACATGCACAAGACCGTCTATTGCATCCGAGACAAAAGAGGAGACAGTAGACCCTGGAACAGAGACACTGACTATCACAAACAGTCCGAGAAAAGACGGTCTGGTAAAAGTACAGACAGGACCGGACACAGCAGATGGAACATATACAGGTTGGTACAACAAAGTATATGAGCCGGTTGCCGTGACAAGCGAGGCGGCACAGACAGCTGAAATAAAGAAATAGGAGGGATAGATCATGCTGAGAAAAAAGGTGGAAATTGATGGCAGAGAGGTAGAGTTCAAGGCATCCGCAGCGGTGCCGAGAATCTACCGGATGAAATTCCGCAGAGATCTTTTCATGGATTTGCAGAAGATCGCAAAGTCTGTGAAAAAGAAAGGCAAAAAAGAGGATAAGGAGTCAAGCGAGATTCCGATTGAGGACCTGGAAATGTTTGAAAATATCGCGTATGTCATGGCGCAGCACGCAGATCCGGAGAATGTACCGCCGGATATCATGGACTGGCTGGAGCAGTTCAACACATTCTCTATTTACCAGATCCTGCCTGCCATTCTGGAACTCTGGAATATGAATGAGGAGACGAAAAGTCAGGCAAAAAAAAACTTAGACCGAGTAGCCGGGAGCTAAATACTCCACTGTTCCTCCTGAGATGCTGTCAGGTCGGAATCTCTATCAGGGACCTTGATCTGCTAACAGTCGGAATGGTCATGGATATGTTTACTGAGCAACAGAATGATTCATACAAATATCCAAGAATGGCCACACAGGAGGATTTTGACAAGTTCTAAGGAGGTGGAACGGGATGGCAGCAGGCCGGAATATCAAAGGAATAACGATTGAAATTGGCGGAGATACCACAGGCCTGCAGAAAGCCCTAAGCGGTGTAAACGACAAGCTGAAAAATACTCAGGCACAGCTGAAAGACGTGAACACTCTGCTGAAATTAGATCCATCAAATACGGTGCTGGTAGCGCAAAAACAGGAATTACTGAAAAATGCGATAGCAGACACAGCAAGCAAATTGGACACGCTGGAGGCGGCACAGAAAGATGTGACAGCAGCTCTGGAGGCCGGAAAGATTGGCCAGGAGGACTACATGGCTTTCCAGCGAGAAGTTGAGGCAACCAAGGCAACATTGAGCCGATATCAGTCAGAACTGGACGGATTAAACACCGAACAGGACAGACTGGCCACAAATACCGAACGTCTCAGCAAATTATTTGATGCTCTGGGAGCGGACGTGGATGATTATGCGGACGTCCTGGGCAGTAAGCTGGTAACAGCAATCAAAAACGGATCTGCATCATCAGATCAGTTGAAACTTGCCATTGAAAAGATTGGAAGATCAGCCACAGACGGAAAAGCTGACATCAAACAGATGACAGACGCTCTGGACACGGTTGACGATGGACAGGCAATCAAAAACCTCATCCAGGACTTAAAAGAAGCAGGAACACAGGCAGACAACACATCAGAACAACTGGACGAGATGGGGAAAACCCTCTCAGCAGGCGCATTGATGGAGGCTGCCGATCAGCTTTCTGGACTGGGGGATAAAATAACAGAATTAGGAGACAAAGCAAAGGACGCTTTTCTGGAGACACAAGATGCCACAGTAAAAGCGTCCACTTATTTTGGAGAAACCGGGAAAGCGGCTGAGGAAACAGCCGGAGTCATCAAGGACGTATATGCTGAGGGCGTGGGAGATTCCATGGACTCTGTATCAAATGCAGTCATTACGGTCAAAAAGAACCTGAAAGATCTGGATGAGACTACACTGACACATCTGACAGAGCAGGCAATCACGCTGGATGAGCTGTATGGAATTGACATGAATGAGACTCTCCGAGGTGTCAACAGCCTCATGGAGCAGTACGGACTCACGGCACAGCAGGCCATGGACTATATCGTAAAGGGTACACAGAATGGCCTGGATAAGACAAACGAGCTGGGGGATAACCTCTCAGAGTATTCTGGAAAGTTCGCTCAGGCCGGTTATTCCGCTCAGGAGTATTTCCAACTATTGCAGAACGGACTGGACAATGGAGCGTATAACCTGGACAAGGTAAACGATGCCATTAACGAAGTCACGACCAGACTGGTTGATGGAACAATAGCGGATTCCCTGAGCAAAATTGATGAAAAGACCGGGGAGGTACAAGCCGGAACCGGAGGCTGGAGCAAAGAAGTTGAGGATGTATTCAAACAGTGGCAGCAGGGCGGAGCTACACAGAAAGATGTTATTGATGCCATTGTGACAGATATTCAAAACACAGAGAACCAGCAGGACAAACTGAACAAAGCAGCGCTGGCATTCGGTACAATGGCCGAGGACGGCAATGCGAAGTTTATCGAGTCGCTCACTACGGTAGGGGACACCTATGATGACGTGGCTGGATCAGCAGAGAATATGTTCGACCAGTCCACGACAGACTCCCAGACGTTTGAGGCAAGCATGAGACAGCTGGAGCAGAGTCTGGTTCCGCTGGGAGAGGCACTGATGAATCTGGCAAACAATATCATACCGCCGATTGCCTCTGGAATAAAAACGATAGGAGAATTTTTCGGAAAATTACCAGAACCGGTACAGAATTTCGTGGTTATACTGGGGGCTGTGATTGCCGCCTTTACCACTCTAGCCCCTGCCATATTGGCCGTGATAAATATCGTAAATATTTCAGGCGCGGCAATATTGGGGCCGATTATCGGAATCATTGCCGGTGTAGCTGCAGCAATTACCGCGATTATAGCCATTGTGAAAAACTGGGGCGCTATATCGGAGTGGTTTGGAGAAATATGGGAGAAAGTGAAAGAAAAATGCTCTCAGGTGTGGGAGTCAATCTGCTCATTTTTTACCGAAACGATACCGCAGGCATGGGACAGTCTGGTGTCAAAATTCCAAAGCATCCCGGAATGGTGGTCAGGAATCTGGCAACAGGTCGGAGATTTCTTTTCTCAGATCTGGCAGTCAATCTGTTCATTCTTTACGGATACAATACCGCAGGCATGGCAGAACGTGGTTTCATGGTTCCAGGGCATCCCGGAATGGTGGTCGGGAATTTGGCAGCAGGTGGCTGATTTCTTCTCAGGAATCTGGCAGTCCATGATGGAAAACCCTGTGCTGTCATCAATCGTAACAACCATACAGGAATTGTGGCAGAATGCAGTCACTACACTGCAGGGCATCTGGTCAGGTCTGACGGAGATTGCATCAGGAGCCTGGGAGTTGCTGAAAAATACGATACTTGCACCGGTGCTTTTGCTGATCGACCTGGTAACGGGAGATTTCACTCAGTTGGCGTCCGATGCACAAAATATCTGGCAGAATATCCAGGACGCTGCATCACAGATCTGGTCTGGAATACAGCAGGTGGTCACATCATTTGCAGAGGGATTGGTCACTCATGTGGTCACTCTGGTTACAGGATTTATGGACACCCTGTCAAGTTTGTGGGACATGATAAAGCAGACGGCGCTCAATACCTGGGAAAATTTGAAAAATTCTGTGGTTCAAACAGCAACAAATTTGAAAGATTCTGCAATCCAGGCGTTCCAGAACTTGAAAGAATCTGCATACCAGAAGTGGCAGGAAATGAAGCAGAACGCACACGACAGCTGGGAGAATTTAAAGAGCAGTGTGGTTCAAACCGCACAAAATCTGAAAGAGTCAGCGGTGCAGGCGTTCCACAATATGGTTTCCGGAATTGGAAACGCACTGAGCAGTCTGGGATCAACTGTGCGGAACGGATTTTGGTCAGCAATCAGCTTTATCACATCACTGCCAAGCCAGGCGGTACAGTGGGGACGAGATTTCATAGACGGAATAGTTTCCGGAATCAGGAACGCCATTGGCAGAGTCAGAGATGCCGTGTCAGACGTGGCATCTACAATCCGCTCATTTCTGCATTTCTCAGTGCCTGACGAGGGACCACTGACAGAGTATGAGTCCTGGATGCCGGACTTTATGCAGGGATTAGCTAAAGGCATCGAAAAGAGTAAATCAGTGGTGGCTGATGCAATCGAGGGCGTGAGCAAAGACATGACTATCAATGCAAACGCAATGATGGATCAGAGCAACGCAAAACAGACAAACGCCATCATGAATATCACATCATTGCTGGCTCAGTATCTGCCATACCTGGCCAAGAGCTTAAACATCGAATGGGATACCGGAGGTGTAGCAGCGAAACTGGCAAGAGATATGGATAGAGAGCTGGGTATCCTGGCAGAGGAGGGAGGATTCCTATAATGGACGCAATTACAAACGGAGCCACGATTGAGATCGTGGCCACCGGCGAAAGATTCCACACTCTGAATGACTGGGGACTGGCAATAGGAAACAATGATTATATTGGAGATGTGGAACAGGAAAACTATTATGTGGACGTGCCTGGAGCGGATGGCTTTCTGGATTTCTCAGAAGCCATCACAGGCCGCCGCATATTCAAAAACCGTCCGATCAGCATCGAGCTGGGCGGTAAGAAACCAAGAGACAACTGGGATATTTTCATCTCAGACCTTAGAAACCTTGTAGAGGGCAGAGAAATCAAGGTCATTTTCGACAATGACTCTGGGTTCTACTGGACAGGCAGAGCATCTATCCAGGGATACGACAGAAACAGGGAGATAGGCACATTCACATTGGCCATTCCGAAAGCTGACCCATACAAGTACAATGTCGCGGATTCTACAGAGGACTGGTTGTGGGATTCGTTTGATTTTGAGACTGGGATCATAGACGAGGGTACAGAAATCACGGTAAGGACCGGAGAGACAAAGACGTACACTATCGTTCCGGATCAGATGCCGTTCGTTCCGACCATATACGTGAGCGTTCTGGGATCGGCCGGACTCAAAATGACGGCGAACGGGGAAACCTACACACTGATGAAAGGAAAGAACCGTTTTGCGGATATCACAGTCAATACAGAGGACGTGGTGCTCAGTTTCACTGGAACGGGCACACTCACGATCCGGTACAGGAGGGGGTCACTGTAATTGTATAAAGTTAAAATGGACGGTCAGACCCTCTACTATCCAGGAGATAAAGAGGCGGTACTGACCAATCCAACGCTAAACCTGCAGACGGGATATGCGGGAACCTTTGAGTTTTCGGTACCGCCAAACAACCCACTGTATGACAAGATCAAGAACCGGAGCAGCATGGTCAGTGTGTTCCGGGATACAACAGAATTGTTCTATGGAGAGGTCCGGAAACAGCCGAAAGTAGACCGTTACAGAAACAAAAATGTCTATTGCGCCGGCGCAATGAGTTTCCTGGCGGACTCCATACAGCCACAAGCTGAGTATCATGATATGACACCACGACAGATGCTGGAGACGTTTCTGGATATTCACAACAACCAGGTGGAGGATAGAAAAAAGGTCTATCTGGGAAAAGTGACAATCACAGACGCCAATGATTCTCTATACAGGTATACAAACTTTGAGAACACGCTGAAAGCGATCAGAGAGAAACTGGTGGAGAAACTGGGAGGATATCTGAAACTCCGGCATGAGAATGACAAGCTGTATCTGGACTGGATCACGCTGGAAGAATACGGAAAGTATTGCAGCCAGCCGATTGAGTTCGGACTGAATATGCTGGACTACTCACTGAGCAGAACGGCGGAAAATATTGCCACAGCGTTGATTCCGCTGGGCGCACGTCTGGAGGGAGAGTCAGAGATTGACGCTCTGGAGAAGTATGTGGACATTACCAGCGTAAACGGTGGATCAAATTACATTTATAACCAGAGCGCGGTGGAAAACTTTGGGTGGGTGTGGATAACTAACACCTGGCAAGACGTAACAGAGCCATCAAACCTGCTCAGAAAAGGAAAAGAGTGGCTGGAGGATAACCAGTTTGAGGATTTAACGCTGGAACTGACAGCGGTAGACCTGTCCATGATGGACAGTGACTATGATGCTTTTGAGTGCGGAGATAGGATTCAGTGCAGAGCAAAGCCATACGGAATGAACAGAGTTTTTCCGGTCATGGAGATGCAGATTCCTTTACAGAAACCGGACGGAGCAACACTGACACTGGGAGAGAACAGAAAGCTGACCTATACAGAACAGCAGAGCAGAATCTATTCCGGAGTCACAGCAACAGCCGAGGAACGCAGGAAAATTCAGAATCAGGAAGTCCGGGCGGCCATTGATAACCTGACAGCAAAAATGACAGGAACGGCCGGAGGATATCATCTGGAAGAATTTGACGAAAATGGACTCTGGCTCAGAGAGCTATACATGGACGCTCCGAGCAAAGAAAAGGCCACAAAGATTCTGCAGATAAACAAGGAGGGCATCGGAGGCAGTCACAACGGATATGCGGGACCGTACACAGTGGGAATGACACTGGACGGCCAGATCATAGGCGAACGGATCACGGCCAACTCTGTCAGCTCAGAAAAGCTGACGGTTGAATATAAATCCGAACTGGAGGGGAAATTCTCACAGGCCACAAAGGATGCCAATGATTATACGGACAAGCGGGAAACCGCTGTGAAAGAAATTATCACAACTAGCATCAAGTCGATAGAGGACAAGATACAGCTGGCGGTTACGGATCAGAAAAGCATCACGAACCGGTATGATTATATCAAAGGCGGAGACAACCAGAGTCTGGACGTTTCAAAGTTCACGGCATCGGCCAATGCCACAATGGCAAAGAGCACAGCCGGGAATATGAACGCCATCCTGATGACCAAAACAGACGGAAACACAGCATCAATACAGCAGAGCCTGGGAACATTGCCGGCAGGCACCTATGAGATAGAGGTTAAGGTGTACACGCCTACTGGAAAGAAACCGAGCTATTGTTATTTTGGCTTTTCCGGAAATACAATCTCACAGTACCTGTCAACGGTAAACTGTGATAAATGGTACACACTGAAAAGAACCGTTACCTACACAAGCGCCGGGACAAGATCCTTTTATCTTTCTATTACTGGCTCATCCGGACAGCAGATCTATCTGACGGATATCCGGGTGTTAAGAAACGTGAAAGAACTGATTGACGATGTGGACGCAAGAATCACGGTAGAGGCCGGAAAGATCACTCAGCAGGTATCTGAGATGTATGAGAGCAACAGTCATAACTATTGCACAAACGGATCTTTTTCAGATAGCGAAGATAAGTTCACTGGCTGGTACCGGTCTAACAATACACAGGTCACACAGAACACGTTTTCCGGAAAATCATGTGCTCAGATCACGAACACGACCAGCACCTATTATCTACGGTGGTATCAGAAACCGTTCGACAAAAAGGGAAAAGTCAGAGTAAGGTTCAAAGCGGCCTGTGCATCAGGGCAGGAGAAAACAGCCAGAATCAGAGTGACAATAGATGGAACGTCACACTATACAAATGCAGGAGACTTGAGCACATCCTGGAAAACATTTGAATTTGAGAATGTTGCAACACCGTCATTTTTTTATACATATTTCTACAATAACGTGGCCAATACAACGGTATACATCACAGACGTGGAAATCATGGGATATGCGGCGGCCTATACTGAGTCTCAGTTGAAACTGACAGCCAACGATATCACGGCGGAAGTCACAAGAGCGAAAAAAGCAGAGGATACACTGAAAAGCAGTATCCAGGTCAATGCGGATGCTATCAAGCTGAGAGTGTCAAAAGGAAAAATTTCCTCAGAGATCAGTGCAGAGTCTGGCTCTATTTCAATTAAGTCGAACAGAATCAGCATCAGTTCCACAAACTTTACGCTCACGGCATCTGGATATGTAACCATGAAAGGTGCAAGTTGTCAGGGAAGTTTCGAGGCGAAAAATGGAGACTGGTGGATAAAAATGAGCTATGGAGAAATCACTGGAGGATACAGCGGTTCGACCTATGGATACATTGATTTCAACGGAGCTTACAACAACACCAACGAACACACGTTGAGAATCATGGGAAACACTTGCGTGGATATCAAAGGAAAGCTGTGTACAGCTACCAGCTGGAACGCTGGAACAGTATACACGACTTACACCGGAACGCGCAGAAAAATCACGAATATAAGAGACATCGGAAACGGAGCTATAGAATGGTCGTGGACAGATGAAACCTATAGAAATGGATTATTGATGGGATAGGAGGAGAATCATGAACGTAGGAGCAATTTTGGATAATGTAGCAGGAGAACTGGACGCACAGGTGCTGGCATATATGCAGGAGTACGCAATTCCACCGAGTCTCATGGATAAGGTGCTGGATAGAATCCAGTCACACATGAGGCAGATGAAGTCAGAAGAATACGCCCAGGAATTGATGAAAACACAGATTGATCTGGCGGTAGCCAATACGGAGCAGACCGGCACAGAAGAACAGCAACCAAAATCAGGAACAGAGGTGGATGATATCGAAGATTTCAAGAAAAAAGTTGGAATAAAGGGAGGAGACAAAAATGCAGACATTCTCAGCGAAGAAAAACAACAGAGCAACAATGATAAGACCGTATGAGTTGGCGCTGTATTGCGTCCAAGGATATGATATCTGGCAAGAGACACCGGAAGAAAAAAGGCTTGCGAGACCAGGACATCCGGAGGATCTGGAAACGGTAGCTCTGGAAGATACAGCCCATACGATGAAGTTAGGAGGTTAAACATGGCAAACGTAAGGAAGTACACGGAACAGATTGCCAGCGCCAAGAAAGGAAAGGACGTCAGAGCTGCGATTGTTTCTGCAATCAATGAGGTGTCTGATGAGAATAATACATACAATCAGACAAAGGCGGACATCCAGGCGGCACAAAAGTCAATCAATGCAGACGTGACAAAAAACCAGCAGACACAGCAGGCATTTAACAGTAATTTGCAGGAGGCCAAGGAAGTCCAGAAAGACCTGACGGCTAAAATGAACACAGGGACTGCACTGGCAGAAAACTTGGAAAAGAAGAACACAACAGCAACCTCCCTGGACAAGAGCCTGGGAGAAAAGAACACAGCAGCCACAAAGACGGTGCAGACATTGGAGGCAGACATCACGGCGGCCAACACGGCGGCCAAGACACTGGAGGCAGATACCACGGCGGCTAACACGGCGGCCAAGACACTGGAGGCGGATACCACAGCTGCAGGAAAAGCAAAGCAGAGCCTTGAGGCAGATATCACGGCAGCAGGACAGGCAGAAAGAAGTCTGGAGGCAGATGTGACAGCGGCTGGAGAAGCCAAAACAAAACTGGACAAAAGCATCAAAACATCCGGAGAAAACATCACAACCATGCAGAATCTGGTTCAGAATGCTGACCAGATCAAAACAGGGCTGGAGACTGACCTGAACAATGCACAGCAGGCGTCAAAAGATCTGAAACAGAATACAGCAGCCAGCGTCACGAAAATTGAAACAGCTGGACAGACACAGATTGATCTGATTAAGCAGAACGGAGGGGGCGTTGAAAATGCACTCTCCAATTATTTTGCACTCAGGAGAAACGGAAAGGTATTCACAACGAAAATTTATAAATGGGAGACCTCCACAAGCCCTGTGGGCGTGAAAATGAATGCCAATGAGAATATGGTTGCGGAGCCATCTGTGGGAAGAACAGAGGGCAGAGATGATTATGCTCAGTATGGCCTATTTCATCATTTTACCTGCAATTTTTCTGTAGACGAGAATGGTTTCAACCATGTAGATGCCCTGGAGGGCCAGATTGGATTTACCAAGTACGGCAAGGTGCAGGTCGGAGAGGTTACAATGAGCGCCTGGTTCGGCATCGAGGACACTACCGAGGCAGTCCTATATCATTATTCTGACAGCCAGACAGAGCTGACACCGTATCCGATGAAAGAATCTATCAATCCGGACGGAACAATCAGCCCATTCATGATACATGCCAAGTATGCGGCGGGAGACATTGATGGAGTGCCGTATTCATCAAAAGGCCTGGCACCGGCCAATGGCTGCCAGGCAACACAGGCGAGAAATCCGGTCAGCTACACCGGAATGATAACCTATATGCACAAGCTGGGCGGTCACTATTGCGGCACGACAAGCTGGGATCTGTTTTATAGACAGCTTATGATGATTATTAAATATGCAACCACACACAGCCAGAGCATCATGGCCGGATGTACCTCATACAGTAATCAGAACCAGAACCTGGTAGAAGAAACCGGAGTGATGAGAGTGGTACTAACAAAGGCACAGGCGGCTGGTTATGTGATCGGCTCATATGTTTCCATCGGAGACGTTGGTTCAAACACAAACAAAGACCGGTATTATTCCTATATGCACAACAAAGCATACAGCGTCAAAGTTACAAAGATTGAGGACGTGGATGACAGCAATGCAGCAGTATATGTGGATGCTCCGGAGGCATTCGATACGACATTGACCACATGGATCACAACAATGCCATGGCACAGTGGAGCAACTGATGAGGTGGCTGGCTCAGACGGATCTCCGAACAACAACACCAATGGGAAAGATCCGTACAAAATCCAGGGCATTGAGACCTGTATCGGAGCCTATGAGGTTCTGGGGAATGTGGTCATGGATATTGTTACCGGTCCGGACGGGAATCCGGCCAGAGATGTCTATGTATGCGAGGATGCCAGCACACTGTCCAGTAACATTGCAACGGTGCGGGCAAATTATAAAAAGGCAATCGCACAGGTGGCCTATACAGCAGCATCCTGGAAATATATCACGGAAGAAACAACAGATCCAAACCTGGGTATCATGATTCCTACGAAAGTAGGCGGAGGCTCAACCACTGGATTTGCTGATGCAATGTATACAGATGCAGGAACATCTGGACAGAGAGAGTGGCTTGCGCTGGGCGCTTTGACCTATGGCGCGACTGCTGGCCTCTGGATTCTGTATGCGCACCTTGGCTGGTCGACCACGGACTGGGCTATCGTCTCTGGCGTTTCTCCAAACGGCACCAGGGGTGAATGGCAGGCAACGGCCTGACAGAGGGGCTTTCCCCTTATAAATAAATAACGGACTTGTAACGCTAAACGGGCGGTTTCCTCTGTGGCTTGCGCTGGGCAATTTGAACAATGGCGCGAATGCTGGCCTCTGGATTCTGAATGCGAACAATGGCTGGTCGAACACGAACTGGAATATCGTCTCTGGATTTTCTTGAAATTTATTTGAATTTCAGCGTTACATTTCGCTCTGTAGGAACGGAGCCACCGGAAAGCAGGTGCGTGGGGCATATCCCCAAAATATGATTGAAGCCACACCGCCCAGCTGGGAGCCGAGGAGCCTGACTGGACGGGCGCATGGCGCAGTAGGCCATGACGCGGAGTGAGTAGAAAAACCGGAAACTCCTGTATCAAGAAACGAGGACTCACAGTTGAAACGATACTGTAAAAATATACGACTGGATAAAGACTGGATCATGGCCTGTATGCTGGAATGCTTTTCAGACAAATGGAAACGGCGTGATGTGGCGGGGTTCCTGGCCGGATACCAAACCGGTCAACCACTGTCCGTCAGGGCTGTGAGCAGACTGATCCAGGAGAAAAGGAGCAATGTGGACCCGTTGCTGGAAAGAGCAGCGGAAGATCTGGCAAGGGAAATCAAGGAGCGTGATGTTCATTTCCCGGAAATACACTACTCCATGAGGTATGACGGAAACTCCGGAAAGCTCAGGGAGATAGGCGTGGAGAGTATAAAACAGCAGATTTATAACTATGTAGCTGTCAATGCTCTGAAAGAATTATTTGAAAGAAAGATAGGAAAATATCAATGCGCCAGTGTGCCGGGCCGTGGCCAGGTATACGGAAAGAATGCAATAGAGAGATGGATTCGGAAGAATCCGGACAAAACGAGGGCAGGAGCCAAGGCAGATGTGCGGCACTGTTATCCATCTATTAACACAAGAAAGCTCATGAGATTTCTGAGAAAGCAGGTCAAAAATGATGACCTGCTTTATTTAGTGGAGACATTGGTTGCATCGTACAAGCAGGGGCTATCCATCGGTTCATATTTGAGCCAGTGGCTATGCAATTACTACCTCAGTTTTGCCTACCACTATGCACAGCAAAAGCTCTTTAAGGTGCAGAAAAGACGTGGCCAGGAGAAACGGACAAGACTGTTCTATAAAATAATCTTTTATATGGACGATATCCTGATCCTGGGACCACGAAAGGTAGACGTCAAAAAGGCCATGCTCATGCTGATCCGATTTTTCAGAGAGGAGTTGGGCCTGGAGATAAAACCGAACTGGAAACTGTTCCAGGTTGACTATATCGGAAAAGATGGAAAGCATCACGGAGATTGCATTGATATGATGGGCTACAAAATTTATAGGGACCACACAGAAGTCCGCCGGAGCATATTCCTCCGGGCAAGACGGGCATATCTGAGATTGAGAAAACAGGTGCAGCGGCGTATGGAGATAGCACTAGATCTGGCGTACCGCTGCATTTCATATTATGGGTGGTTCAAAAATTCAGATTCCGTTCACTTCAAAAAGAAGTATGGAATAGAGCAACTGATGAAATACGCGAAAAGGAGGGTAAGCATTGAAAGCAAGATTCACAACAGAACAGCCAGCGGTCAGCTGGCAGCCGCTTGATAACGGAATGGTGGACGTGACAATCTGCCTCAATGGGCAGAAAGTTACAGAAGAAAATCAGCAGATGGTAGAAAAAGAACAGTATATCACTGTGACAGATACGTTCTGGGAATATGATTTCCACCAGTTCCGGGAAAAAGCGGAAAACGTAAACCGTGAAGCTGTGGAGAAGAATCCGGAGAAATATCTGGAATATGAGCCACAGAAAGAAAAGACACTGGAACAAAAGGTTCAGGAGCAGGAAGAAACAATCAGGATGCTGAAATCATGCCTGCTGGAAATGTCGGAGGCGGTTTATGCGTAAGTTACTAATCAATTTATTTTTATTATGTACAGGAAAGGATGGTATTGCAATGATGGCAATGTTATGGGCACAGGAAATTATGAACCAGGAGACAGTAGAGGACGCAAAGAAAATGTATGAAAGGGTTCCACGTCTCTTAAAGACAAAAGTGAAAGATATTCTGGTTAGATCCGGAATGGGAGAGATCACAGAGGAATGATGACTAAGCTGAGAATTATATCAAGGCTATGGTCGCACATCACGGACTTGCGGTTGTATATCAGAGGACAGAGCAGCAAGACGCTGGAACAGATTGAGGACGAGCTGGATATAACGGAATATTACTGCAGGCCATACGCTGATGTGGACGATGTGGATGATGTATGAGGGCAGAGGGGAGGTGTAGAAAGATGATGAAAGAGCAGTTATGCACAACGGTTGGAATGGTCGGCGGATTCATAGCAGCACTTTTGGGTGGTTGGGATACAGGATTGCAGACACTGATGATTCTGATCGGCATAGACTACCTGACTGGCTTGATTGTGGCCGGAGTGTTCCACAAGTCTACAAAGACGAAAAACGGAGCACTGGAAAGCAAGGCGGGATTCAAAGGACTCTGCAGAAAAGCAGTGATTTTGTTGATCGTGCTGATGGCGTACCGGTTCGATATGTTGATTCATGTGAAATACATACGTGACGCCGTGATTATCGGATTTATTTCCAATGAGGCTATCAGCATTGTGGAGAATGCGGGTCTGATGGGGATTCCGATGCCGCCACAGATCACAAAGGCAATAGAGATTTTAACAAAGAAATCAGAGGAGGAACATAGAAATGAAGAAAATTAACTGGGTAAGAAAACTGACAAGTAGAAAGTTGTGGACTGCAGTTGCATCTTTCGTGAGCATGATGATTGTGGCCACAGGTGGAGCTGAGAACACAGCAACACAGGTCACAGCATTGATTATGGCAGGAGCATCCGTGGTGGCGTACATCATCGGAGAGGGACTGACAGATGCAGCGTGCATTGAGGACGAGACAGAAAAATAACAGGAACAGGGGACGGGAAACCGTCCCTTTTTCTTTGATTGGAGGAAGATCATGGACAAAAAGCAGCTTGAAATTTTGACGAATATTATCGGAGCAGTAGAGTCTGGCGGACAGGTATATGGAAAACGAAGATATGAAGCATACGCCGGAAAGGGAGCAAACTCAGCGAATGAAAAAACCTGCACGTTGGGCTGGGCACAGAATTATGGCAATGAGGCCAGAAAACTCTGTCAGATGATTCTGAAAGAAGATCCGGGAGCATTTCGCGGAGCTGACACTGCAGGAATTGAGTCCAGACTGAGCCAGGACTGGGAGGCAATCGGCTGGAATCCATCTGCAACAGAGAAAGCGGCGCTGATCGCAATCATAACGACACCGAGCGGAAAGAAATGCCAGGATGAGCTGTTTGAACAGCTGATGGAGACATACATCAAACAGGCCGTGGCATACGGAGCCAATACTGTACCAGCTCAGATGATGTGGTGCGAGATTGAACACCTGGGAGGCCTGAAACCGACAAAAAGAATTTTCGGACGTGCGGCCAAACCGTACACGCCGGATAGCGTCTATGCATCATTGATCCTGGATCAGCAGGATACATCAAACAACAACCAGGTTGGAGACAAGATGTATCAGTCCAGACATCAGTGCTGTGTGAAATGGATCAAGCAGTATGTAGGAGAAGAAAAGGAGAGCGCAGGAATGACAGAGAATGAATTGAGACAGATGGTAGCAAACAACATGAGAGGATGGATCGGACTGAAACGGTCAGATAGATCACACATGGTCATTATCAACTTATACAATAGCTGCCTGCCATTGGCCAGAGGGTACAAAGTACAACCAACAGATGACTACTGTGCAACAGGAGCATCTGCAGCTGGAATCAAGGCCGGACTCACGGACATTATTCCAAGAGAGTGCAGCTGTGGATATATGATTCAGCTGTTCCAGAAAATGGGCCGGTGGGTTGAAAATGATGCATATATCCCAGATACTGGAGATTTCGTGTTCTATTATTGGAAAGATGGAACGAATTATGCAACAACGGATTGTACAAGCTGGCCGGATCATGTTGGAATTGTTCTGGAGGTCAATAAGAACACCAGAGAGATTCTAATAGGAGAGTGCAACATGGGCGGCGGATTGGTCGGAACAAGAAAGATCACAATTAACGGCAGATATATCCGTGGATACGGAATACCTGACTATGCATCCAAAGCAACCGGTAAAGGAAACAGTTCTAATTCTGGAACGAACTCCGGAACGACTTCCAGCGGATCAGCATCCGGAGGAATCAATAAGACTCCGAAGTGGGTGGGAGAAATCACACAGGACAATGTTCCGGTTAAGACCTGGGCAGGCAGCTCCACAAGCATCAAGTCCTGGCCGGTACTGGGAGCAGGAAACCTGGTGGATATTTGCGATACGATCAAGGACAACAGCGGCCATGATTGGTATTATATCCTGATTGCTAAAAAGGTTTATGGTTTTGTAGATTCATCGTATATCAGACAGGCTGGATCAAATTCCGGAAACAGCTCCAACAAGGCGCCGACCTACAAAGTGGGAACAGTGTACGCTCTGCAGGTTGAACTGAAAGTGAGAACAGGAGCAGGAACAGGCTGCCCAACCAAGAGCTACAGCCAGCTGACACTGGACGGACGGAGACATGATAAAGATCATGACGGATGCCTGGATGCAGGTACTCAGGTAACGTGCCAGGCTATCAAGAATGTAGGCAGTGATATATGGATTCTGGTACCGTCTGGATGGATTGCAGCATACTATGATGGAAATGTATATGTGAAATAATATCAGACATGTGACAAACAGAAAGGCCCCGGCAAAATGCCGGGGCTTTTTGTGATTTCTTTAAATGTTAAGCAACTGAGCCTTTTTGGCTTCAAATTCCTCATCTGTGATTGCTCCAATATCAAGCAACTCTTTAAGCTTTCGTATTTCATCAAGATTAGAGGCTGTAGCGGAACCAGCGGAGCGTTCATGGATATAATTTTCAATATATTCTTTTATTTCAAGAATCAGATGATCCTCTTTTTTAGAGAAAGTGATGGAATTTTCATCTTTTACAGCTCCGGAGACGCCGTTTCGTGCATCTCTGCCGCCGATGAGAACAATCTGCAAATATCCAGTGGTAAATCCGGGTTTTTTGTATTGTACACCGGAAACATTATTGAGATCATAGGTCTTTTGCCCGATCAGTCCCTTATTAACAGCATTAGTGAAACCACGCGGCTCTACCGTAAGAAAGTTATCGTGAATAGTTACATTGAATTTTCCGTTGCTTTTCAAATGTATAAGAACGGTATTACTATCAGGGAACTCTTTTTGCTTATCAGCTTTTGTGAATAAATCCATAGTGCATCCTCCTAGATAAATGTGAAAATTATAGTCATGCTGACCTTTAACACAATTATGCTTTTGAAATGTGGTAAAGTCAAGAAAAATTCTGATTATTAACACATGATAGGGGCGTACCGGATGAAGATATACGCATACAAGGGAAAAGATAACTTGTGCGGGGAACGCATAAGGTTGGCGAGAGCAAAAAACAGAATTACACAAAGTGATTTAGCGGCGCGTATGCAGGTGGCCGGAGTTGCGATAGAACGAGATTCAATAAGTCGCATAGAAAGAGGCACAAGAATCGTAACAGATTATGAATTGAAAATATTTTCTAAAGCACTGGGCGTGAGCATGGAATGGCTGACTGATGAAAGTGGGACACTGTAACAGTATGTTACGGTGTTTTTTTCTTGTAAAAAAATACACCCAATGAGTAGAAAATGATTGACAAATGCACTCAATGGGTGTATTATATAATTGTAGCAAGGGAACAGCAGGAAAGGAGTTAAACATGGAGAACGAAATGAGTAAAGCAGATCTGATAGCAATGTTAGTATCAATAAGAGAAGTAGCGAGAACAAACGGAGAAACACATACAGTAGAACATATTGAAAAAATCCTTGAAGAGGTAAGAAAGTAAAATAGAATAAAGGGAACACACGAGGGGCGGATACCTAAACAATCCTGCTAACCGCCCCAAGTGCTTAATTAGATTATAGCAGGAAAAAAATAAAAGGCAAGAGGTGTAATAGAATGAAAGCAGTAAAGGGATATACAAAAAACGATTATATTGCAATCTGCAAAGAGGAAGAGGGCGGAGAGGTCTTTAATTTCAAATCAATGTGCGAAGCTGTCGAATATATTGCAAAATTCTTGCCGGGTTCTTCAAAAAAAGAAGCGGTTGCAAGAATTATCAATGATACTAATTGTGACTGGGTTTTCTTTGAAGATGAAAGCGTTATTTTTAGATACTACGGAAAAGGATATGATGAAACAATTATAAATGAAATGAGAGAAAATGGATATGGAGCGTAAGGAAGCAGACAAAATGACGATTGAAGAAGCACGCAAACAAAAGGGAATGAGTAGGCGTGAGGTGTCAGAGTGGTTAGAAATACCATATAGAACACTGTCGAACTGGGAGACTGGAGTGCGGAGCTGTCCGCATTACATTGAAAAGCTGATAGTAGATAAAATAATACAAGGCAAATGATAAGAAGCACATAACAACCCGCAGGACACCGATGCCTGCGGGTTGTTTTACGAAAGAGGCAGGAGTATGGCAAATCAAAAAGGAAGTAGACAATTAAAACACAGCGATAGAATCAGACTGGAGGCTTTATATAATGCTGGCCATAAAGTTGCGGAAATTGCTGAGATTTTGCACGTACACCGCAGTACAATCTACAATGAACTTAAACGAGGCCGATATGAACACTTAAACAGCGACTATACCACCGAAATGCGATATAGTTCAGATCTGGCACAACGAAAATGTGATGAAAACCTGAAAGTAAGGGGAACACAGCTGAAAATAGGAAATGATATCAAGCTAGCCAATTATATTGAGAATAAAATAATAAATGAGGATTACAGTCCGGATGCAATCATAGGAGAATTGACAGCATCAGGCCGATGGAGCGAGTTCCAGACCAAAATATGCACAACCACTGTATACAGTTATATAGATAAAGGAATTTTTCTGAGAGTAACCAATAAAAATCTGCCTGTAAAAAAGAATAGGAAAAGAAAATATAATAAGGTAAAGAAGCAAAA
>OOCQ01000501.1_pt1 | contig 32675 bp, 32 predicted proteins | sample 1671121 | NCBI WGS metagenome assembly OOCQ01 (sample SAMN06348124, study PRJEB24527) | human gut metagenome | biome: human gut; feature: ankylosing spondylitis patient; material: feces | host: Homo sapiens | place: China | collected 2015-10 | reverse complement strand
GTGGTGCTCTCCTCGAGGCTATCGAGGGCAAGGTATTGCCAGGTGTAGCAGCTATTGAGAAGTAATCAATAGGTAATCTATATAAAAGTGGTTCGGGGGCATCCCATCGTGGATGTCCTCGAATTTTTCAGTATATAAGATACCCCCACCCCTAACAATCTAACGATACTCCCTTTATTCAAAATTATTCATATTAAAAACCATTTAACGCAATTTAATGGATTGGATTATTAATCTTTTCACCAATACAGAGTCGGTGGCGCACATCGCCCTGCTCTACGCAATAGTCATTGCAATTGGTGTTTACCTGGGAAAGATCAAGATTGGTGGCATCTCGCTGGGTGTTACCTTCGTGCTCTTCGCAGGTATCTTAGCCGGACACGTGGGCTTTACAGGTCCTAAGGAAATCCTTACCTTCGTGCAAGACTTCGGATTGATCCTTTTTGTCTTCATGATTGGTATGCAGGTGGGTCCTGGCTTCTTCGAGAGTTTCAAGAAAGGTGGTGTAACGCTGAACATGCTTTCTGCTACAGCTATCCTGCTCAACATCCTTGTGATGTTCGGATGCTACTACCTCTTCTTCGACACCAGCAACCCGCATAACCTGCCTATGATGGTGGGTACTCTGTATGGTGCGGTTACCAACACCCCAGGTCTTGGTGCTGCCAACGAGGCGTTGCTCAGCGTCTTCCCTAATGGTGCTCCTAGCATCGCCAACGGTTACGCCTGTGCTTATCCTCTGGGTGTGGTTGGTATCATCGGTGCTACCATCCTCATCAAGTACATCACCCGTGTCAACTTGACTGAGGAAGAAGCCCAGCTCAACGAAGAGGAAGCTGCCAACCCTCATGCAAAACCTCACAACATGCACCTGCGTGTGGAGAATACCTACATTGCAGGCAGAACCTTGAGAGAGGTTTCTGAGTTTCTGAACCGCGACATTGTCTGCTCAAGATTACTCCACAACGGAGAAGTAAGCATCCCTAACAGTAAGACTACTTTCGAGGTAGGCGATGAGCTGCTCGTGGTTTGTGCAGAGGCAGATGCCGAGGCCATCAAGGCTTTCATCGGTCCGGAAATCGAGGCAGAATGGGACCGCGAGAAGGATGAGGTACAGCACTTCGTATCAAGACGAATCATCGTAACCCGTCCTGAAATGAACGGTAAGACCTTGGGTAAAATGCACTTCTCAAGTGTGTATGGCGTAAACGTAACCCGCATTTCCCGTCAGGGCATGGATCTCTTCGCAAGCCGTAACCACCACTTCCACGTGGGCGACCGCGTGATGGTAGTAGGTCCTGAGGAGAACGTAAACCGTGTGGCTGAAATCATGGGTAACTCAGTGAAGCGCCTCGATGCGCCTAACATTGCTACCATCTTCATCGGTATCATGGTGGGTATCATCTTCGGTTCTCTCCCATTCGCTATCCCAGGCATGCCAGTGCCTCTGAAGTTGGGTATCGCAGGTGGTCCGCTCATCATTGCTATCCTCATCGGCCGTTTCGGTTATCGCATGAAGCTGGTTACCTATACCACTACCTCCGCCAACATGATGCTGCGAGAGATGGGACTGGTACTCTTCCTGGCGAGTGTGGGAATCAAGGCGGGTGCCGGATTCTGGGACACAGTGGTTCAGGGCGACGGATTGAAATATGTGGGATGCGGTTTCCTCATCACCATCATTCCTATCCTCATCGTGGGTACCATCGCACGACTGAAGTTCAAGTTCAACTACTTCACCATCATGGGTATGCTTGCCGGTACTTATACCGACCCTCCTGCCCTGGCTTATGCCAACGCATCATGCTCTAAGGAGGCTCCAGCCGTAGGTTACTCTACTGTATATCCATTGAGCATGTTCCTCCGCATCTTTACAGCCCAGATTGTAGTGCTGTTCTTCTGCGGAGCATAAACACTTATAAATGTTAACAAAACAACTAGAAATAGTTATAAATTATAAAAGAGGTGCACAAAGACAAATATTTGTGCACCTTTTTTGTTGTCTTTTCAGAAAATATTCGTACCTTTGAGCCGCAAGAAACAAACAACCCTAAAAACGTTAGATGCGTATGAATAAATTAGGATTTCTGATAACCATGCTGGTCATCGCATCCTTGCCCACTTGGGGACAAGGTGCCAAGAGCATCCGTATCACGGAGGTGATGACCGACAACCGCACGAGTCTCATTGACGAGTACGGTCAGCACAAGCCATGGGTGGAATTGAGCAATTCCTCCTTTACCACGTACAACGTGCGTGGTATGTTCCTAACCACCGACAGACGAGTTCTCAACAAGAACCTGTCGCCCGAAGTACGTCGGCAAATGATGTATCCATTGCCGAACAATGAACCCCGAACCATGCTGGGCGGCAAGAAGAGCATCGTCATCTTCGATAGCAGCAGCTGGTACAAGGACGGTTGGAACGGGCAGTATTGGAAGGCAAAGGATTCTTCCAATACCGGACCTTTTCACCTCAATCTTGTTCTGCAGGAAAAGAAACCCAACTGGATAGCGCTTTATGATGGAAACGCCGTTGACCTGATAGACTCCGTGAGTGTGCCTGTATTGGCAGCCAACGAGAGCTATGCACTGAGCAGTGATTTCAAGACATGGAATAAAGCCATTGCCGGATTCATCACCCCGGGCTATCTGCCACAGAATGTGGGCTTGAGCAAGGCACAGCTTCTGAAGAAGCAGGATCCCTACGGCATCGGCATCTCCGTGCTTTCAATGGGCATCGTATTCTCGTGTCTCACCCTCCTCTTCGTAGTATTCTGGGCATTCGGAGCCTACATGAAGCACAAGCAGCGCATCGCCCGTGCCACCGAGAAGCATGCCTCCTTATTATATAAGACGGGTAAGAAGACCATCGAGGTAACACAAGACCTGAGTCATAAGACCAACGTAATCTTGAAAGATGGTCTGAAAACCAAGGGAATCGACAAGGAGATTTACATGGCTGTGATTTCACTCGCCCTCAAGGAATATCTGGAGGATGTGCACGATGTGGAATCCGGCATCATCACCATCAAGCCAAAACAGACCAGATGGAATGCTCCGAAATTTAATAATGTTAAGTGAAGAACGAAAAGTGTAAAATTCAAAGGATATGAAGTATCAATATACAGTGAAAGGAGTCGATTACGAAGTCGAAATCCAGGATATAGAAGGCAACATCGCCAACGTAACCGTGAATGGCATCCCATTCGAAGTAGAGATGAAGCAGCCAGTGAAGGCCGGCAAACAGAAAGTAAAGTTAAGTGAAGAACGAAGAGTGAAGAGTGAAGAAATCAACAGTTCTTCAGCCCCTCAGAGCGCGAAGGCATCTGCGGATTTGCAATCCGCAGCAAGCAGCGGGCAAACAGTAAATGCAGGAGACGCAGGAAAGACAGCCTCCGGCAAGCCAGTGGTAGCCCCTCTGCCTGGTACCATCAACGAAATCAAGGTGAAGATGGGCGACAAGGTGAACGCAGGCGATACCGTCGTGATTCTCGAAGCCATGAAGATGCAGAACAACATCGAGGCAGAGACTTCTGGAACCATCACCAGCATCAACGTGAATAAAGGTGATGCCGTGATGGAAGGAGACACGTTAGTAACCATTAAATAGATAGCTTATGGATTTCATCATACAAAACTTCAATGAGTTCCTGACCTATACGGGCTTTGCAAATGCCACGGCAGGAAACCTCGCCATGATAGTAATAGGAGTCGTCTGTATCTGGCTTGCCATCAAGAAGGATTTCGAACCGCTCCTCCTGGTGCCTATCGGACTGGGCATCATCTTGGGCAACATCCCCTTCCGTGCAGATGCCGGACTCGAAATCGGACTGTACGAAGACAACTCGGTGTTGAACATCTTCTATCAAGGAGTAAAACAGGGTTGGTATCCCCCACTCGTGTTCCTGGGCATCGGAGCAATGACCGATTTCTCGGCATTGATTTCCAACCCGAAACTGATTCTGATTGGAGCCGCCGCCCAGTTTGGCATCTTCGGCGCCTACATGATAGCTCTGGCGCTCGGTTTCGAGCCGAACCAGGCAGCAGGTATCGCCATCATTGGTGGTGCCGACGGACCTACCGCCATCTTCCTGAGCAGCAAGTTGAGTCCTAACCTGATGGGTGCCATCGCCGTATGTGCCTATTCCTACATGGCATTGGTACCAGTGATCCAGCCACCATTGATGCGTCTGCTCACCACCAAGAAAGAGCGCGTCATCAAGATGAAGCCTGCCCGCCAGGTATCACAAACCGAGAAGATTCTCTTCCCTATCGCCGGTCTGCTGCTCACTACCTTCATCGTGCCATCGGGTCTGCCATTGCTCGGCATGCTCTTCTTCGGAAATCTCCTGAAGGAAAGCGGAAAGACCACAAGACTTGCCAAGACGGCAGGCAGCAGTCTGAACGATATCGTGGTGATGCTGCTCGGTCTTACCGTGGGCTGTTCTACCCAGGCTTCAGAGTTCCTGACCCTGAACACCATCAAGATCTTCGCCCTCGGAGCCCTGGCATTCATCATTGCTTCAGCCAGCGGTATCCTCTTCGTGAAACTGATGAACCTCTTCCTGCCAAAGGGCAAGAAGCTGAACCCGCTCATCGGAAACGCCGGTGTGAGTGCCGTGCCAATGAGTGCCCGCATCAGCAACAACCTGGGTTTGGAGTACGACCGCCACAACTTCCTGCTCATGCACGCCATGGGACCTAATGTAGCAGGCGTCATCGGTTCCGCCGTAGCAGCCGGAGCCTTGTTGGGATTCTTCAATTAACCTGCCAGGATTCTTCAATTAACCAACAGGGGAATCTTCAACTAATCAATACGAAAAATGGGAACTTGCTCAAATGCAAATTCCCATTTTTCGTATCTTCTTCTTTCTAAAGAGTACGTTTTCAGAAAAACAATCTAGCCCCTCTTAATCGTCATTTTCCCCTCAAGCGAGATGATGATTTCCACCTGATAGCTCATGCTGCTATCCGGCATAGCCAACACCACCCTATAGTGAACGCCATCAGCATCCACCTTCTTAAATACGATATCGCTCAATATCGACTGCTTCAGGAACTCGTGAGGCACCTGCTCCTTGAAATCTTTCTTGCGGAAATCACGGCCGAATACCTTGCGGGAACCATGGTAGATGTTCACGTTTACGATGTTGTCATTATAAACATTATCCACCTCTACGCCATCGTCGTTGTAGCTACTCTTAAACACCTTGTATGTAGTAGGGTTCACCTGCACATAAAGGTGCAACTTCTCCTCGCCCGCATTCACAATCGTATCACGCTTCACGAGTGTGTTCTGATTGAGCGTTACGGGCTGGGCATGCTGGAACTGCTCCAAATACATCGGGTCGGAAGTCTTGACGAGCTTCACCACATCCCCATTCGCTACCTTGAACTGGAAGATGTGTGCCGCCTGCTTCACTATCGGATATTTAGCAGTATTCGCCCCCTTCATCACCAGCGTATCGCCGATGATGCAAAAATACACAGGTTGACTGGTTGAGTCGGGATAGTAGATGGTATCGCCCTTCACGCGAAAGGCAACATCATCCTCGTCATCGTTGTCAATCCAAACGCCCTGGAGCATCTTCTTAGCAGCAACATCCTCTTGCTGTTCGGCTTTCTGGCCATCTTGCTTATGTCCGCAACTAGCCATCGCCATGATGAGGCACGCACATAACAATATATTAATCGATTGTTTCATATATCAAAATTTAGTGGCAAAGATAATACTTTTTGGTGGAATGGCAAAATAAATTAAACTTTTTATCATTTCAGCTGAAAATTTCACAAAAAATAGTTGTCTATTTCCCAAAAAAGCAGTACCTTTGCAAGGTGAAATGTATCTGAAATGTAGAATACATGCTTCACAAGCAAGATTAACAGATAAAACGAAAGGTAAGAAGTGATAGAAATAAACAGACATATTGAGATTCTTCTCTTGAGCAACGACTGCGTGATAGTGCCAGGCTTTGGTGGCTTTATGGCTCATCATGTGGATGCACGATACGATGGCACCGACAACATGTTCCTGCCACCGCTCCGCACCGTGGGCTTCAATCCGCAGCTCACGATGAACGACTCGTTGCTTGCACTTTCGTACGTAGAGACCTACGACATGAGCTATCCGGAAGCCTTGCGCCGCATCGAGGAAGAGGTGAACGAGATTCGCCAAACCCTTGAAAACGAGGGACAATATGAGGTAGATAACGTGGGCACACTCTCGCTCAACGAAGATGGAAACATAGAGTTTGAACCCTACGAGGCTGGAATCCTCACCCCAGATTTCTATGGATTGGGCGGATTTGACATGCTGCCTGTGGCACAACTCTCTGCTCCTACAGCAGAAAGCAAGCCAAAAGCAGAAATCATGGAAATGCCTATGCAGCCAATGCAGAAGACGCAACCGGTGCAGAAGATGCAGAAAGAAAAAGAGATACCTGCCAACAACACCGTATTCATCAACGATGATGATGAGGTGGAAGAGACTTCGGCAGAATTCATCAGCATCAAGAAGAGTTGGCTCAGAAACCTGGCTGCAGCCTGCATCGCCATCATCGTCTTCTTCACCATCTCTACCCCATTGGGAGCTCCTACCATGCAGAAAAGCCAGATTGATACCGGCATGCTGAACCGCATCATGCCAAAGGATATCGACCAGGTAGAGAAAGCCAAAGAACTGGTAATCAATGGAGATGGGGCAAATTTGGCAGAAAACCCTAATAAGGCTTCGCAAACTGCAGAAGATGCAATGCAAACTGCAGGAAGCACAACACAAGCAGCAGAAAAGAATGCAGAGCCGTCGCTCTCTTCCACTTATTATAGCATCGTTCTGGCGAGCCGGGTAACCAAGCACAATGCTGCCAACTATGCCGAGCGCTTACAGAACAAGGGTTTCAAGCAGGCTCGTGTGCTGATTACCGAAAACAATGTAAAGGTGATTTATGGCACATATAATTCTGAGGTCGAGGCTTATGCTGCCCTGAAGAACCTGAAAGACAACGAGGCCTTTGCCGATGGTTGGATTACAAAGGTAAACGAATAGTTTTTAGATAATAAAGAAATAAAGGAAAGAAAGATAAGATATGAAAAGAGTACGTTGCCCAAAATGCGATAATTTCATCACGTTCGACGAGACCAAATATGAGGCAGGACAGAGCCTCGTCTTCGTTTGTCCTAATTGCAACAAGCAGTTTGGCATCCGAATGGGTGTTTCCAAGCTTCGCGAAACCCGCAAGGAGGAAAAGATTGACGAACAGGCCAACGAGCATGGCGTGGGTTCCATCGTGGTTATCGAGAACGTGTTTGCCTACAAGCAGGTGATTCCCTTGCAGATGGGCGACAATGTGATTGGCAGATACATGAAGAATAGTGGTATCAACTGCCCTATCGAGACCGTTGACCCAAGCGTGGATATGAACCACTGCGTAATCAACGTGAGCCGTGACAAGAAAGGCAGACTGAAATACGTGCTCCGCGACGGACCAAGCTACACCGGTACTTTCGTGGATAACGAAATCCTGGGCGACCGTGAACGCCGTGTCATCGAAGACGGCACACTCTTCACCATCGGAGCCACTAGCATCATCCTCCGCACAGCCGACAGCGAAGAGGAGTAAGCTATACTTTTCGTGGTGCCAAGCCAACCATCAAGACATTTCGAGATAGAAACAAACAGAAGGGTTAGAGTAAGAAAAATCTTACTCTAACCTTTTTTTGCTGATAAACACGTATAAATATACCATTATTTCTTACTTTCTGCAAGAATTTCAACCATTTTCCTAATCTTTTTGCTAATATTTTCTTTAAATTAAAAGAAAATGTGTACCTTTGCATCGTGAAATAAGAATAACGTGGGAGGCAACTCCCCAAACGTACAAAAAAAACAGAAGAAATACGTTAGGTTATGGATGTAGCAATCGTAAAATACAATGCCGGGAATATCTATTCCGTGGTCAACGCCATGAAGCGTTTGGGCATCGAGCCTGTGCTCACCGATGATGCAGAAATGCTCCAGAAGGCAGATCGTGTGCTGTTTCCAGGACAAGGTCAGGCAAAGGAGGCCATGGAGTATCTCAAGGCACACCAGTTGGACCAGGTAATCAAGAATCTCAAGCAGCCCGTTCTGGGCATCTGTGTGGGACAGCAGCTCTTGTGCCGACATTCGGAAGAGGGAGATGTAGATTGCATCGGCATCTTCGATGTGGATGTAAAGCGATTCCAGCCGCAGAAGCACGAAGACAAGGTGCCTGCCATGGGATGGAACGAAATCTATGATTTGAAGACGGATTTGTATAAAGGATTCGGAAACAGGATAGATGCAAAAGATGCAAACATTGCAGAAGCCCTGCAACATCCCTACTCCTATTTCGTCCATAGCTACTACGTGCCGCTCTGCGAGGAGACCATCGCCAAGGCTGATTATATCCTCCCCTACAGCGCATCGCTCCACAAGGATAATTTCTATACTTGCCAGTTCCACCCAGAGAAGAGTGGCAAGGTGGGAGAACAGATTTTAAAGAACTTCCTCGAAATTCAGTAGGGATAATCCTGCAAAGCAGTTTTCCCGCTGATATAAAATAGGATCAAACGCAATAAAAGAAATATGATAGAATTAATTCCAGCCATCGACTTGATAAACGGTCAGTGCGTGCGCCTGACCAAAGGCGATTACGACCAGAAGAAGATCTATAATGACAATCCAGCCGAAGTAGCAAAACACTTTGAGCAATTGGGATTTAAGCGACTCCACGTAGTAGATCTGGATGGAGCCAAGTCGAAGCATATTGTAAATGATGCAGTATTGAAATCCATCACCACCGAGACGAACCTCGTGGTAGATTTCGGAGGTGGCATCAAGACCGAGGAAGACATAGAGAAGGCTTTCGCCGCTGGTGCCAGTATGGTAACCGTGGGCAGCATTGCCGTTACTAATCCCCACCTCTTCATGGAGTGGATAGATAAGTATGGTGCCGACAAGCTCATCCTCGGAGCCGATGTAAGAAACGGCAAGATTTCTATCAATGGCTGGAAAGAGGATTCATCCGAAGACCTCCTCCCATTCCTCAAGAAATACATCGACAAGGGTGTACGCTATGTGCTCTGCACGGAAATCAGCAAAGACGGTACCCTGCAAGGTCCTGCCATCGACCTGTATAAAGAGGTAATGGCTGCCTATCCTCAACTCCACCTCATCGCCTCTGGCGGTGTAAGCTGCAACGAGGATATCGAGGCGCTGCAAGCTGCCGGCATCCCAGCCGTAGTCTTCGGCAAGGCATTCTACGAGGGGAAAATCGACGTCAAGAAGCTCGTGATTAGTGATTAGTGATTAGTGATTAATGATTAGTGATTAATAAAAATTTAGGAGTTAAGTAATCATAAAGTTCAAAGTTCAATGGTCAAAGTTCAAAGTAAAAGCAAAGGCTTGGCAAAGCGAATCGTTCCCTGTCTCGACGTGAAGAACGGAGAAACCGTAAAGGGAACCAACTTCGTGAACCTGAGAAGCGCAGGCGACCCGGTGGAACTGGGAAAGGCCTATAGCGATGCGGGGGCCGATGAACTCGTATTCCTCGACATCACCGCCAGCTTCGAAGAGCGCAAGACCTTTACAGACATGGTAACTCGCGTGGCTGCCGAAATCAACATCCCATTCACAGTGGGCGGCGGCATCAACGAGCTGAAGGACGTGGAACGACTCCTCAACGCAGGAGCCGACAAGGTAAGCATCAACAGTGCCGCCATCCGACATCCCGAGCTCATCAACGAGATAGCCAACCATTACGGTTCGCAGGTCTGTGTATGCGCCATCGATGCCCGCCTCGACCCAGACGGCTGGCATTGCTACGTGAAAGGCGGAAGAGAGAGAGTAGAACTGGGCTTGTTCGACTGGGCAAAGGAAGTGGCCGACCGTGGTGCGGGTGAGATTCTCTTCACCAGTATGGATCACGACGGCGTAAAACAGGGATTCGCCAACGAAGCCCTCGCCCGTCTTGCCGAAGAAGTAAGTATTCCGATCATCGCCTCGGGCGGTGCCGGCAAGATGGAGCATTTCCGTGATGCCTTCACCCTGGGAAAGGCAGATGCAGCCCTGGCAGCCAGCGTCTTCCACTTCGGCGAAATCGCCATCCCAGACTTGAAGAAATATCTGAGAAACGAGGGAATCAACGTCAGATTGTAGAAATTTCTGAGCAGCAGATAATTCAACGCCAGGTTATCAGATTGTAGAAACAGACAAACAATTTAATTGTAAAGATAAAAATGGAAATAGATTTTGAAAAAATGGGCGGACTTGTTCCAGCCATCATCCAGGATGCCGTAACCAAGAACGTCCTGATGCTGGGCTTCATGAACAGGGAAGCATACGATAAGACCATCGAAACCAAGAAGGTAACCTTCTGGAGCCGTTCACGCAACTGTCTTTGGACCAAGGGCGAGACATCCGGCAACTTCCTCAACCTGGTTAGCATCCAGATTGACTGCGACAACGACACCTTTCTGGTAAAGGTTCATCCAGATGGTCCTACCTGTCACAAGGGCACCGACACCTGCTGGGCAGAGGAGAACACCCTGAACCCAATCCTCTTTCTCTCGGAGTTGCAGGACTTCATCAACAAGCGCCACGAAGAGATGCCTGAGGGCAGCTATACCACCAGCCTATTCAAGAAAGGCGTGAACAAAATGGCGCAAAAGGTTGGAGAAGAAGCCATTGAAACCGTTATCGAAGCTACCAATGGCACCGACGACAAGCTCATCTACGAGAGTTCCGACCTGCTCTACCACCTCATCGTACTGCTCACTAGCAAGGGTCTGCGAATTGAGGATGTAGTAAAGGAGCTACAAATGCGACACGACCCGGAATGGGACAAGAAGCGCCGCGTGGCAAAGAGCAAGGGTGAAATGAAATAATATAGGCTAATATATAGATATTAGGAATGCGCCCTGAACCAACGGTCACCGGCCGAAGGAAAAGGTAAAGGGCAAAAGCATTAGAACAATTAATAAAGGAGAAAAAATTAGGATGTTAATAGATTATCAAAACGTCAGCATATACCAGGCTGAGAAATGCGTGCTCCAGAACGTCAACTTCCATGTGGATGAAGGCGAGTTCGCTTATCTCATCGGTAAGGTGGGCTCAGGAAAGAGCTCACTCCTGAAAACCCTCTACTGCGAGCTCGACCTCGTGGAGGGCGAGATCGACAAGGCAGAAATCCTGGGCAGAGACCTGAAAACCATCCGCCGCAAGGACATTCCAGCCCTGCGAAAGGAAATGGGCATCATCTTCCAGGACTTCCAGTTGCTCCACGACCGCACCGTGCGCAAGAACTTCGAGTTCGTGCTCAAGGCCACCGGATGGAAAAACAAGAAGGATAGAGAAAAACGCATCGAAGAAGTGCTCAACGAGGTGGGCATGATCGAGAAAATCGACAAGATGCCTCATGAGCTCTCCGGCGGAGAACAGCAGCGTGTGGCCATCGCCCGTGCCCTGCTCAACACCCCAAAAATCATCATCGCCGATGAGCCAACGGGAAATCTCGACCCAGAAACTGCCAGCAACATCGTGAGTCTCTTGAAAGACATCACCAAGCAAGGCACAGCTGTTGTGATGACAACCCATAACATCCCAATGCTCGACAAGTTCCCAGGCATCGTATATCGCTGCAAGGACGGCGTGCTCCACGACGTGACCAACGAGTACAACCGCATCGACCTTACGGAAGATGGCGAGGAGAATTAAACAAAGAACAATAAAAATTAAACATTTAAATAATATTACGACTATGAAGGTAATGAAATTCGGAGGTACTTCTGTAGGCTCACCAGAGCGCATGAAGGGAGTAGCCTCTTTGGTTACAGAATCAGGTGAACCAACTTTCATCGTATTGTCTGCGATGAGCGGTACAACAAACTCTCTCGTTGAGATCTCTGACTATCTTTACAAGAAGAACCCAGAGGGTGCCAACGAGGTAATCAACAACTTGGAGAAGAAATACATGCAGCACGTGGAAGAGCTCTACTCTACCGAGGAGATGAAGCAGACCACACGCGAGTTCTTGCAGGGCGAGTTCAACTATCTCCGCTCTTTCACCAAAGACCTCTTCACTTCTTTCGAGGAGAAGAGCATCGTGGCTCAGGGCGAGATGATGAGCACCAACATGGTTGTAAACTACTTGAAGGAACAGGGCGTAAAGGCTGTATTGCTCAGTGCTTTAGACTTTATGCGCACAGACAAGAACGCAGAGCCAGACCCACAGTATATCAAGGAGAAGTTGGCTGCCATCATGGAGCAGAACCAGGACTACCAGATCTATATCACCCAGGGCTTCATCTGCCGCAACGCTTACGGCGAGATCGACAACCTGCAGCGTGGTGGTAGCGACTACACCGCTTCTCTTATCGGTGCAGCCCTGCCAGCAGACGAGATTCAGATCTGGACCGACATCGACGGTATGCACAACAACGACCCTCGTGTCGTAGAGCACACTGAGGCAGTTCGCCAGCTGAACTTCGAGGAGGCTGCCGAGTTGGCTTACTTCGGTGCCAAGATTCTCCACCCTACCTGCGTTCAGCCAGCCAAGTATGCCGGCATCCCAGTTCGTCTGAAGAACACCATGGATCCTAAGGCAGATGGTACCATCATCGACAACGTTATCGTACGTGGCAAGATCAAGGCTGTAGCTGCCAAGGACAACATTACAGCCATCAAGATTAAGAGTAGCCGCATGTTGCTCGCCACAGGTTTCCTGCGCAAGGTATTCGAGATTTTCGAGAGCTACCAGACTCCAATCGACATGATTGCAACATCTGAGGTAGGTGTGAGCATGAGTATCGATAACGACACTCACCTCAACGACATCGTGAACGAGCTGAAGAAGTATGGCACTGTGACCGTAGATTCAGACATGTGTATCATCTGCGTGGTAGGTGACCTGGATTGGAGCAACGTAGGCTTCGAGACCATCGCTACCGATGCAATGAAGAACATCCCAGTGCGCATGATTTCTTACGGTGGTTCCAACTACAACATCTCATTCCTCATCAAGGAGAAGGATAAGAAGCAGGCATTACAGAACTTGAGCAACGTATTGTTCGAGAAGTAATCACATATTCAATATCTCCGCCCCATCGGGGGGGGATATATTCTGATTTAACTATAATAAGATATTAACAATAAGCATAAACGAAATGAAAGGAACATTTCCGATAGATAAGTTTCAGGAGATACAGACTCCGTTCTACTACTACGACACCAACGTGTTGCGCCAGACCTTGAAGACCATCAATCAGGAGGCAGGCAAGCACGAAGGCTTTGAGGTTCACTATGCCGTGAAGGCAAATGCCAACCCTAAGGTGCTCAACATCATCTGCCAGGCTGGTTTGGGTGCCGACTGTGTGAGCGGAGGAGAGATTCAGGCAGCCATCAATGCCGGATTCCCAGCCAATAAGATTGTATATGCAGGTGTAGGCAAGAGCGATTGGGAAATCAACCTCGGTCTGGACAAGGGCATCTTCTGCTTCAACGTAGAGAGCATCCCTGAGTTGGAAGTCATCAACGAACTCGCCGAGAAGAAGAACAAGATTGCCCAGGTATGTTTCCGCATCAACCCTGATGTAGGTGCGCATACACATGCCAACATCACTACAGGCTTGGCAGAAAACAAGTTTGGTATCGCCATGCGCGATATGGAAAGTGTTATTGAAGAGGCTTCCAAAATGAAGAACATCAAGTTCCTGGGCCTTCATTTCCACATTGGTAGTCAGATACTTGACATGGGAGACTTCGAGGCTCTCTGCAACCGAATCAACGAGCTGCAAAACCAGTTGGAGGCTCATCACATCGAGGTGAAGAACATCAACGTGGGCGGTGGCTTGGGCATCGATTACAACCATCCTAACCGCATGCCTATCCCTGATTTCAAGGATTACTTTGATACATACGCCAAGAAACTGAAGCTGCGCGATGGTCAGAAGTTACACTTCGAGCTGGGGCGTGCCGTGGTAGGTCAGATGGGTTCGCTCATCACCAAGACCCTCTACATCAAGCAGGGCACAGCCAAGCAGTTTGCCATCGTTGATGCGGGTATGACCGATCTGATTCGCCCTGCCCTCTATCAGGCATATCATAAGATAGAGAACATCTCTAGCGACGAACCTGTTGAGACATACGATGTGGTAGGTCCTATCTGCGAGTCGAGCGATGTATTCGCCAAGGCGATTGATTTAAACAAGACCCATCGTGGCGACCTCATCGCCCTCCGTTCAGCCGGAGCATACGGTGAGATTATGGCGAGCCAGTATAACTGCCGCCAGTTGCCAAAGGGCTACATTACAGAAGACTTTTAATTCTGTTGAGAGTTAAGAGTTTACAGTTAAGAGATATTTCTTGAATACGAGAAAAAGAAATGATGACAATTAGTTTAACAACTATCATAGCAGGCGCAGTAGTGGTTTTATTGGCAATCCTCGGATCGCTGATAAATCCATTTCTGCGCTCGTTGCAATTTCCGGAAATAGACGCCGTTATATCTGAAGATGAGGATGTTATAGAAGATAGTTCAAGCCATGAAGCAAAAACTTCTGATACAGAAGAGGGGCCGAAAGTTCCCGTTTCAGTGCTGATTACCGCCCACGACAACCTCGCAGAATTAGAGCGCAACCTTCCGATGTTCCTGCACCAGAAGCATGCTGCCGATTATCAGGTAATCGTGGTTTGCCAGAGCACAGACGGCGAAACCCTGGACTATCTGAAGCGCATGGCCGCCGAGAACCCTCACCTCTACTATACGTATATCCCGGAGAGTTCCCGCTACATGAGCCGCAAGAAGCTGCAGATTACCCTGGGCGTAAAAGCAGCCAAGTATGAGTGGATTATCCTCACAGAACCAACCTGCAAGCCAGAGAACGACAAGTGGCTGATGACCATGGCTCGCAACTGCCAGGACCCCAACCACCTGGTATTGGGCTACGTAAGCCTGGACAACGAGACCAAGGGCGTTCGCCGATTCGACAGTATCCGCAAGGCATTCTATCTGCTTCGCCGTGCCCAGCACAGCTATGGCTACCGCACCCACATGCCAAACGTGGCATTCCGCAAGAGCGACTTCATGCGCGAGCAGGGCTACCAGGGCAACCTGGAGTTTGTGCGTGGCGAGTACGATTTCCTGGTAAACAAGTACGCCGCCTTCGGCGATACAGCCGTAGAATTGGATTGCGATGCCTGGCTCACCCGCGATGAGCCTACCAACAAGGCATGGCACAATGCCCACCTCTATCACCAGGCATCCCTGAAGAGTCTGGAGCGTGCTGCCAGCATGCGCACCCTGATGTTCTTCGACCACCTGATGCCGCATCTCAGTCTGCTGGCATCGATAGCCGTATTGGCATACGCCATCTTCATGCAAAATTGGATTCTGACCGGCATCGCAGGTTTCGCCCTGCTCCTGCTCTTCATCCTCCGCATGCTCATCGCCAACAAGGCCATCAAGCACTTCGACGACGACATCGCCCTCTTCAAGTTGCCATTCCTAGAGTATGGCATCATCTGGCGCAATCTCGCCAACAAGATAAGATACTGGCGGGCAGACAAGAACGATTTTACAAGTCATAAGTTATAAAACATTATTAAAGAGAAAAAACGATGAGAATCTATTTGTTCATTTCCAAGCTGAAGAAAATGCTTCAGATGTATCTACCATACATCGAAGCATTGAAGCAGAAGTTCGACATCTGCCCTAGCCTGGCGGATGCCGACATAGTGTTGATATTCGGAGCATGGACAAGAAAGGGTGCCCAACTCGCCAGCAAATCGCGAAAGATGGGTATCCCATACATCGTTTGCCCCCTGGGCGACATCTCCGAGCGCAATCGCCGGAACCCGCACCTCAAGCGCATGCTGCAAACCATCCTGTACCAGAAACGTATGTACAGACATGCCAACCTGCTGGTGGCGAGCACGCCGATGGAGAGAAACTATCTGATGAAGCTGGGCTGGAACAATCGCATCATCCTGACCCGATACTTCGGCTACAGCTATCTTACCACGGTGGATGGCATGATGCACGACTGGAACGACACCAGCGTCACCACCCTCTCCGACTTTGAGCAGCGCAAGGCAGATGCCATTGCCAAGCAGACGGAGCAGCCCATCATTGCCCAAATTATGCAGATACAAAGCCGAATGCCGCATCAGAACATTCCGCAGAGCTATCTCGACGACCTTCATACCTTATTATATGCAGACAATTATGATGAGGATGCCATCAACGAGGAACTCAGAAAGCTGAAACTGTCAGATTATGCCGCCGCCGTTTTCCAGGCAATGACCGAAAAGACGGGACTTACCGAGGGATTCATGCCGCTGCCTGCCAAGAAAAGCAGGAAAAGCAAGGAGATTCTGAGGTATGTGAAGTAAAAAAAGTAAAAGAGGCAGACAGTAGTTGACCTGCATCAAGCCCCCAACTGTCACTTATTGACGTGAGTCAAAAAAAGGCCGTTTTTCATCATTTTGTCATGTCATTGTTGCCGATATTCAAAAAAAAGGCATTACCTTTGCACTTGAAAAGAAGAAACAACAAGTTCTGAGCAATCGGGACGGAAGGTTTCAGGTAAGAGAGATTGTAAAAGGATAATGTAAAATTGGAGTCTAAAACACGATGGCTCCGCAGATGAACAGAGAAAGGAAAAAATTATGATGACAACAGTAATGGCACTCGCAGTAGTAGCAGTTATGATTGCAAAGGCAATCAATGTAAACAACCACATCGAGATGGGTAAGTAATTACTCCGTCACCTTGTAGGAAAAGAAAGAAAAGGGACAATAGGATGTCCCAGTTAAAAAGAAAAGGGCATAACGAAGCCCAAGTATTAATAAATAAAGAGAAAGGATAACAGTTATGAAAAAAATAATGAATGAAATCAAGAAGGCTATGAAGGCTTTCGTAAAGAACTACATAAACGCCATGACAGTGTATGGCGAGGCTATTAGTAGAGGTCGTGGTTGCGCTTGCGTATAACCCCCTCCTCGAAACGGGTTAGAAAAATGGTTAAGATGCACCAAGTTAAAGCATCTTTTAAAATGGATGTAATTACGTTAACAATATAGAGGGAGCGTGCAGGAACTTAGATTCTTGCACGCTTTTTTGTATCTGGAGATTGTTTGCCACAGACATCTCTATCCCATAACGTCTCTAAATTCTCTTCACTTTCCGTTAATATAGATTAAAAAAACATCATTTTATTGTCTATATCATATTTTATCTTTACTTTTGCAATCAGTTATCACGGGGGTGCTGATAGATTCGGCTGAGATTATACCCATTGAACCTGATGCTGGTAATGCTGCCGCAGGAATAGATGATATAACCTTTCTATAAGTTTATTGAAAACTTATATTGCTTACAACTCCATCTGCTTCTTCCAGGCAAGAAGCAAAGAATCTTTCAGAAAATATTCCCGTGTTTACTAGGTTAAAGTAGAGATACTGATGTAGAAATACTGATGTAGAGATACTGATGTATAATAGTTGAAGTATATAGAAGTAAATAAATGTAAATATAGGAAAATCATGAAAGTAATTATCAACAACAAAGAAACTGAGACTCAGGCAAAGACCGTCAAGGAACTTGCCCAGGAACTCGACCTTCCTGCCACAGGCTGCGCCGTAGCCATCAGCAACGAGATGGTGCCACGTGATGAATGGGAAAGCCATCTTATCCAGGAGGGTGCCGACATCGTTATCGTCAAGGCATTCTGTGGAGGATAAGGTATAGTTAAGAGTTTATAGTTAACAGTTTATAGTTTATAGGGCTATGGCAAAAATACCTTTAGACAGTTTTCAACTGCAGTTCATCTCTCACCAGAATGAGAAGATGACTTACCTGGATGGCATCCACGAGGCGATAACAGGACTCTGCGGATGGGTTCAGCTCCGCATGAAGGATGCCTCTGATAATGAAGTGCGCCCCATCGCCTACAAGGTGAAGGAATGGTGCAAGATCATGAATGTTACCTTCATCATCGACGACCGTGTGGAACTGGTGAAAGAGGTGGGCGCCGACGGCGTACATCTGGGCAAGAACGATATGCCGATTGCCGAAGCCCGCAAGATTCTGGGCGACGACTTCATCATCGGCGGTACGGCCAATACCTTCGAGGATATAAAGGCTCACTATGAGGCTGGTGCCGATTACATCGGTTGCGGTCCGTTCCGCTTCACCACCACCAAGGAGAAGCTCTCTCCTATCCTCGGTCTTGAAGGATATAAGGAAATCATCCAGAAGATGAAGGCAGAAAACATCAACATCCCAATCGTTGCCATCGGTGGCATCACCAAGGAGGATATTCCCGAAATCATGAAGACGGGAGTTAACGGCATCGCCCTCAGCGGCTGCATCCTCAACGCCAAGGATCCGGCATCAGAAACCCATGACATCATGGAAATGATGAAGAGTTTAAGATAAGCAATCCGCTAGGCATCCCGCCGGTTGAAGGGATACGCTAGGCATCCAGAAAAAATAAAGCCCGCTAGGCGCCCCGCCGGATTTGAAATCCGGCGTAAAAAAAGGTCCCAACCTTTTTAAGATCTGCGGATTTGAAATCCGCAGCAAACTAGGTTGATAAGGGGATTACAAATCCCCAGGTTTAAGTGGTCGAACATTTTTTAACGACGGATTGCAAATCCGTCGGAACGCCTAACGGATGAAGGATCGTCGGAACGCCTGGCAGATAAAGGGATTCAAATAGCAAATATTTAAAAATAACAATACAAAAAAATGGAAAAATTAGTAATTGCAGGACGAGAGTTCAACTCCCGCCTCTTCCTCGGAACAGGAAAGTTCAACAACAACCAGCTCATGGCCGAAGCCATCAAGGCTTCTGAAACAGAAATGGTAACCGTTGCCATGAAGCGTATCGAACTCGAAGACAAGCAGGACGACCTGCTCTCTCATATCGTGCAGAACCCAAATATCCAGCTCCTTCCTAACACCAGTGGCGTACGCAACGCTGAGGAGGCAGTATTCGCAGCTCAGATGGCTCGCGAGGCTTTCGGAACCAACTGGCTCAAGCTCGAAATCCACCCAGACCCTCGCTATCTCCTTCCAGACTCTATCGAGACGCTGAAGGCTACCGAGAAACTGGTAAAGCTCGGTTTCGTGGTATTGCCATATTGCCAGGCAGACCCAACCCTCTGCAAGCACCTCGAAGAGGCTGGTGCTGCTACCGTGATGCCACTCGCTGCACCTATCGGTACCAACAAGGGATTGAGAATGAAGGACTTCCTGCAGATCATCATCGAGCAGGCTACTGTTCCTGTGGTAGTAGATGCAGGTATCGGTGCGCCTAGCCACGCAGCCGAAGCCATGGAGATGGGTGCCAGCGCTTGCTTGGTCAACACAGCCATCGCCGTAGCCGGAGACCCTGTAGAAATGGCTAAGGCATTCAAGGAGGCAGTGGTATGCGGTCGCCGTGCTTACGAGGCAGGTCTCGGAGCCATCAGCGATTGTGCCGAGGCAAGTTCTCCACTCACCGCATTCCTCAACGAATAAATAAAATAAATATTAATAAAAGGCATGAAGGATGAAGGCAAAGAAGCAAGAACGCTCTTTTTACCCTTTTACCTTTTTACCTTTTTACCTTTAAAAATTATGCCAAACGATAAGAAAGCTTACGCCCAGAGAGAAAAGGCGTATATGCAGGGAAAACTTTTCCCACAGATCAAGGTTGGAATGACCAAGGTAAACCTCACTCCTACTGTTGTGAAGGATGAGCGCGGCATTCCACATACAGAGCCAAACGCTCCGGTTTACATCTACGATACCAGCGGTCCTTACAGCGACCCTAACTATCAGGTAGATTTGAAGAAGGGCTTGCCAAGAATGCGCGAGCAGTGGATTATCGACCGCAATGATACCGAGCAGCTCAAGGAGGTTACCAGCGAGTATGGCAAGCAGCGTCTTGCTGACCATAGCCTCGACCACCTCCGCTTCGAGCATATCCAGTTGCCTCGCCGTGCACAGGCTGGCAAGCACATCACCCAGATGGCTTACGCCAAGGCTGGCATCATCACTCCAGAGATGGAGTATGTGGCTATCCGCGAGAACATGAACTGCCAGGAGTTGGGCATCGATACCCATATCACTCCTGAGTATGTGCGTGATGAGATTGCACGCGGACGTGCCGTTCTTCCTGCCAACATCAACCATCCGGAGAGCGAACCGATGATCATCGGCCGCAACTTCCTCGTGAAGATCAATACCAACATCGGTAACTCTGCCACTACCTCCAGCATCGAGGAAGAGGTGGATAAGGCTGTATGGTCTTGCAAGTGGGGAGGCGATACTTTGATGGACCTCTCTACCGGCGACAATATCCACGAAACCCGTGAATGGATTGTACGCAACTGCCCTGTACCAGTAGGAACCGTGCCTATCTACCAGGCTTTGGAGAAGGTAAACGGCAAGGTAGAGGATCTGAACTGGGAGGTATTCCGTGATACCCTCATCGAGCAGTGCGAGCAGGGTGTTGACTACTTCACCATCCATGCCGGCATCCGTCGCCACAACGTGCATCTCGCTGATAGCCGTCTCTGCGGTATCGTGAGCCGTGGCGGTAGTATCATGAGCAAGTGGTGTCTCTATCACGACCAGGAGAGTTTCCTCTATGAGCACTTCGACGACATCTGCGACATCGTGGCACAGTACGACGTAGCCCTCTCATTGGGCGATGGTCTGCGCCCAGGCTGTATTGCCGATGCCAACGATGCAGCCCAGTTTGCCGAGTTGGATACCATGGGCGAGCTTGTTACCCGTGCCTGGGACAAGAACGTGCAGGCATTCATCGAGGGTCCTGGTCACGTGCCATTGCAGAAGATCAAGGAGAACATGGAGCGCCAGCTCGACCACTGTCACGAGGCACCATTCTACACCCTCGGCCCATTGGTTACCGATATCGCTCCAGGTTACGACCACATCACTTCAGCCATCGGTGGCGCCCAGATAGCATGGCTCGGCACTGCCATGCTCTGCTATGTAACACCAAAGGAGCACCTCGCCTTGCCTAACAAGGAAGATGTGCGCACAGGTGTAGTAACCTATAAGATTGCCGCTCATGCAGCCGATTTGGCTAAGGGTCATCCAGGTGCAACCATCCGAGACAATGCCCTCTCCAAGGCCCGCTTCGAGTTCCGCTGGAGAGACCAGTTCCACCTCTCTCTCGACCCAGAGCTCGCCTTGAAGTATTTCGAGGAGGCAGGTCATACAGACGGTGAGTACTGCACCATGTGTGGTCCAAACTTCTGCGCAGCCAAGTTGACACACGATTTGAGAAAGTTTAAAAAGTAAGAAAATGTTTTCAGACGAATTAAAGAATATCAGTTGGGAGGAGACCACGGAGCGCATTGCTCGAATGACCGATAACGATGTGCGTCGTGCCCTTGCCAAGGACCATTGCGATGTGAACGACTTCATGGCGCTGATTTCACCGGCAGCCGAGCCATACCTGGAGGTAATGGCGCGTCTTTCCCGCAAATATACCGAGGAGCGCTTCGGCAAGACCATGTCGATGTTCATTCCTCTCTACATCACCAATTCATGCTCAAACTCCTGCGTGTATTGCGGTTTCCATCGTGAGAATCCGATGGCCCGCACTATCCTCACCCCAGAGCAGATTGAGAACGAGTACAAGGCCATCAAGCAGTTGGCACCATTCGAGAACATCCTTCTCGTAACGGGCGAGAACCCTGCAAAGGCTGGCACCCCTTATCTTGCCAAGGCCATCGACATCGCCAAGAAGTATTTCTCTAACGTGAAGATTGAGGTGATGCCGCTCTCTACTGAGGATTACAAGACCCTCGCCGACCATGGCATGAACGGCGTCATCTGTTTCCAGGAAACCTACAACCACGAGCACTACAAGCTCTACCACCCACGTGGCATGAAGAGTAAGTTTGAGTGGCGCTGCGATGGTTTCGACCGCATGGGTATGGCAGGCGTTCATTCCATCGGTATGGGTGTGCTCATCGGACTGGAGAAGGAGTGGCGCACGGATGTAGTGATGATGGCTCATCACCTGCGCTACCTTCAGAAGCACTACTGGAAGACCAAGTACAGCGTGAACTTCCCTCGTATGCGCCCTGCACAGAACGAAGGTTTCCAGCCAAACTGCTTCATGACCGATAAGCAGTTGGCACAGGCTACTTTCGCCATGCGTATCTTCGACCACGATGTAGATATCTCCTACTCTACCCGTGAGCCTGCCTACATCCGTGACAACATGGCGACACTGGGTGTCACCACCATGTCGGCAGAATCAAAGGTAAATCCTGGTGGTTACCATACTTATCCTCAGGCATTGGAGCAGTTCACCGTGAGCGATGAGCGTACCGCCAAGGTAATCAATGCGAGATTGAAGGAATTGGGCAGAGAGCCAGTATGGAAGGATTGGGATGCCTCATTCGATTTCTTCGGAAATATCGCAAACGGATAAGATTAACATATAGATATAAAAAAAGCGCCTTGAATGATTTCAAGACGCTTTTTTAATATCATTTTATGAATCGTTTAATCATTAAACAATGAATAGCTTATTCCTTATATCATGAATAGCTTATTCCTTCAACCATCCCCCAATCAAGTCGATGATTTCCTGTCTGGTAGGCTCAGGGAACGACAGGATGCGGGTGAGATGCGAACCGCCATGACACATATAGACATGCAGGTTCTTCTTGTTCTTGGTGAAAGGCAATCCATAGATGCCCGATGCACCCCATGGATCGATATCACCATAAATATACACCATCTTCGGATCGTTCTTGGTCAGGAAATCCACGGTATAATTGTAGAGCTTTGGCGAGAACTCCACGTTCTCGGCACCCTTAGGCACCATCAGTTTCTTCAGATAACCCTTTGGCGACTTGATGCTCAGGTATCTTTTGAATGGCTTGGTGTAATATCCGTAATATCCCAACTCCCTGGCAGCCTGCACATCAAACGGAGAGGTGGCGTTGTAGTTGGTGAAATACTCCGGCTCACACATGTTAATCCAGTATTTGAACACCTGGTCGTCGGTGGTATCATTCGTAGGAATCTTCTTGATGTCCTCCCCCCACTGCCAGAAGGCGAAGGCATACTCAAACACCGAATAATCGAAAATCTCGGCGATAGGAGCATTGAAGCGATACTGCTTCTCGCTGCAGTACTTCTCGAACATCGGCAGCAGCGCAGCCTTGCGCTTGAAGAGCAGCAGCTGGAAATTGAGCACCTTCTGTCGGTTCTCCTTGGTAGAAACCTCATGCTGCAGGAACTTCTCGTGTCTGCCATCCTCTACACCCTTATTTAGTGGTGCAACGTATGGCACGGAAATATCCACATCATTCGGGAAGTAAGCTCGGTAGAACATCGTGGTCTGTCCGCCCTTGCTGATACCCGTAGCAATCCACTTGCCCTTATACATTGCATGCAGGGTCTGGTTTACGTGGTGCAGATCGTAGAGCGAGTTCTCCACGGTGAGGTAATCCCAGTTGCAAGGACTAGGCATCGACTTGTCGAAATAGCGGTACTCCACGGTGATGATGTTGGTATCGAAGAGTTTGGAAAGTTCCTCGATGTATCCCTCGCGCAATGCATACTTGGCGTTGTAGCCTTCTGTTACGAGCACGGTAGGACGGTCGAATCCTCTGTGGCAGAGTATCACTCGCTGCTCAAAGCTACCCTTGGAAGCATCCTTGGCATCCAGTTGCTGCTTGATGAAGAACACATATTTTTCCGGGAAATGCGTACTCTTCAGCGTTTCCACGTCACTCACTCCAGGCAGCGTCGCCAACAGCTTGCCCGCCTCTCCCAGTTCTGCCGCCAGCATCTGCAAAGGCAGGATGAAGAGCAGCAGCATCAATTTCAAGAATCTCAATTTCGAAGATCTCAATTTCAAGAATTTCAATTTCATTTTCGTCTCTCTTTTATATTTTCTCTTTTTAAACTTTCGTCGGTAATCTCCACATGCATAAAATGCTATGCAAAGGTAAGGAAATATTCTTGTCCGGCAAAGAGAAACGACATTTTATTAGCATTTTTAAGATAAATTCCCGTCGGTTAAAGCCCGCTAGGCGCTCCGACGGATTTGAAATCCGTCGTCAAAAAACGACCTAACCTCTTTAGGATCTGTGGATTTGCAATCCGCAGCAAGCAAGATTGCAAATTCGCTATCAAACAAATCATCTGTCTTTATCTCCATTGCGCAATCTTCTGTTCTAATCTTGCAATCAAATCATCCACTGGATGACCATAGTTCGGGTCATCCAAGTGCTTGTCTATTTCTGCGCAATGCTCCATCACCTGCTCCAACGAGCGGCCCATAGGATAGAAATCGGTATCATAAGCCTCATCCCATGATACGGATGATGCAGATGATTCCATAGAACAATAAGCAGGCGATGGCTCACAAACCTTATCCCCTGCTATCTTCGATTCCTCGATATGATATTTCTTTTCCTCCATATTTCTTTTGCTATTAAAGTTCCACGTTACTTATTGGTGCAAAAATACGAAGAAAGATTGGAACTCGCAAGAAAAATGGCAGAGAACGCTGAATTTTAATGGATTATACAGAAAAATTCCCCCGCTAGGCGCTCCGACGGATTTGAAATCCGTCGTCAAAAAATGACCTAACCTCTTTAGAATCTGCGGATTTGCAATCCGCAGCAAGCAAGATTGCAATCCGGCAGAACACCTAACGAGGGTATTATTACAGGCATTTGCCCTTTACATATCAAACAGATTACCCGTTGCCACAGAATACGATACCTTACACATGTTGCAGATATCAGTAATCGTAGCACCACTTCCACTCAACGAGTAGAACACGCTCTCGCCTACCAATACATACTCCCAGGTGCGATTCATCCTATCCTCAGGCTCCAAGGCATTGATTTTCTTAATCCACTCAATGGTAGCCGTCTGCTTCTGACGCACGTTCACGTCGTCCACCTTGTCGTCGCCCTTGGTCTCAATCAGATAAACCTTATCAGCCGTAGCCACGATGAAGTCAGGATGATACGTTGCCATCAAGCCATCCTTCCTCACATAGAAGATGATGGCGAAAGAATGGCCATTCTCATTAATCTTCAAGAATCTTTCCACCTCGGCATCCCTATCCAGAAACTCGATGAATGCCTTTTCCAATCCTCCTCCATGAGAAGGATAACCCAGTCGGGGATAGATGCACTTCTGTACCTCCATCGAGTAAGACTCTCTCATCTTGATGGCTCTGAGCGAAGAGAAATCCGTATGACTCACCTCGGCATTGATTGTTGTCAGGCGGTTCTGCATCTTATAGATGGCCACGGCAAACTGCTCCACGATATGCTTCGTCACGATGCCATCCTTAGCCAGCAATATCTTCCAGTCGTTGCCCTGGAACGGATTGAAAGGCAGGGAGAAAAGTTTCTCCCGGATATACCAGTCCATCACCTGCACCGTTTGTGCCCCATTAATCTGAATGGTCGGGAACCCCTGGCGGCGACAGTTCTCAAAGCGCAGGGTTACTACCCTCAGCAACTTCTGTAGATACTCATTATATCCGCTGGCATTGAAGAGATTGGCCGTCACCTTATACTTGCCAAAGGTAGTCTTGGTTAGAGATTCCTGCGACACGAAGGTCTCGCCCTCTTTTGCCAGGAACTTGCGGAGCAAAGGCAGTGGATACATCGTAAACGGCTCTAAATCATCCAGATCTATCTCTGCATCCTCAAATTCATCGATGGAATCATGCAGGATAACCGGCCATTGGAAATCATATTTCCCGTAATCCTCACGAAGTCCCACGGTAAGAATATCGCCTGTGGCTCCTCCGGCACCCACATCGCCTTCATCCACAGCCACCAAGCCTTGATCCTGCAAATCATCATAAAACTTGATGAAAGCCGGATGCTCTACGATAGACAAGGTGTCGATATAGGTGCGGGGAGGCTGATGATTCTTCAACACCCTCAAGCGGTCTTCACGCTTGATGTCGATGTAATCAGACTCTCGCCACATCAGTCGCAAGCCTCTACCCACCAACTGCTCCAGCAGGATTGGCGCCTGCGAAGAACGCAGCGGAACGAGCACGCAGATGTTGTTGACGTCGAAACCCTCACGGAGCATCAGCACCGAGATGACCACCTTCGGACTCTTATACCTATCTATATCGAAGAGCTTCTTCTTGATTTCCTGCCATTCTTCATCCTTCACCTCGCCCTGCTTGTTGCTGTCGATGGTAACGATGTCTTCATCTTCCAGACCTTCCGACTTCAGAAACTCTTCTACGAAAGGAGATACCGTGGTATCCTGGCAGACGATGAGCATCTTTGGGTTCTTTGACGCATCATTTTTCAGGAATTCTTCTTCCAGCTTGTTCAGCTTGGTCAATCCGGCACGGAGCATCATGCGCTGGCCCTCGCTCAGTCCTACCACCTTTCCCTGCTCATCACGCTCGGCGTTGTAATCCAGGTTCTCCAGGTCGGTGAGTTCCTGGCGGCGGTCGAGCAACAATAGTTTCACCAGTCCCTGCTTCATCGCCATCGGCAAGTCGAAGTCAACGATGATATGCGGGAAGAAGAGTTTCACCTGCTTCTCTCCCGTTCCCTTCGTATCAAAAGGGGTAGCCGAGAAGTCCACCTGTATGAAACGGGTGCCCTTGGTGGCGCTGATGGCATTCAAGCCTCTTTGCCATTCCACCTCCTCGGTTTCGCCATTACGCTTGATTTCGTGAATATGATGAGCCTCATCATTGATTACCATCAAATCCTTTAAACCCGCCAGATATTCCAGTTCGGTGCCACCCAGGGCACGGCGGTCGAGCATGCCGAGGTCATTACCCGCCGACTTGCCCGGACGGATAGGCAACAGATCACTGATGATTTCAGCGGGTGTCACCGTGCTGGAATCGTCCACATCCTCATCCTGTTCCTTCTCTTCCATCTGATTTTCAAACAGATGCCAGTTGGTCAGGGCAATCAGTCCCTCTCCGGTGGTCTTCCTGCCGATGCCATCCTCCTTGGTCACCACATTGTTCTGGATGAACGAAAACACCTCATCACGATAACGCTCGGGGATGAACACATCCTGGTTCATGTAGTAGTCGTTGGTCTGAGGGTCACGATATTCTTCGTCGCGCTTCTTTCTGCCGCAGAAGGCATCCAGCAGACGGTCGTAAACAATCAGACCCGGAGCCACTATCAGGAACTTCTGCGTAAATCGTCCGCTCTCCACATCCTCGTGTCGGGCATTCAGCATCTGCCAGATTATCAAGGCATGCATCACCCACGTCTTTCCCGTGCCCGTAGCCATCTTCACAGCATACTTAGGCATCTGATATTTAGGCTTGGCAAGCTGAGCCAGGTCGGTCCTATCCATCAGTTCCGGAATGATGCCCTGATAGGCATCCATCACGCAGTTTTCTCCCATCACTTCGTGCAGATAGATGATGTTGAGGATAGCCTGACGCTGACCCTCGTGGAAGTTTCTCGCACGCTCGTTGCAGAAGCCCTCTCCAAACCAATAGTTCAAGAGCGAGGCGGTGGTTGGAGTCACCTTCTCCAGCATCTCCCCACTCTTCCAGGCTGCATTGACCACATCGGTGAGTCGATGCGCCAATTCCAAAGATATATTACTTGAATTGATAGCCATAGTCGTAATCTCCTATTCGTTCTTAACACTTCACATCCAGGATAACCTGACTCTCGAATCCGAACACATCCACCGCCTTGACGCAGACTTTTCGCTCGTCCTTATGCGGCATGGCAATTCGGGTGGAATATACGCAGTGCAGCGGGTCGCTGTCATTATCCACGTTCTCACGATAATCCTGCCAGGTGCTGCGGAAGGTATCGCCGTCATAATCAGGGTCGATACTCCAATATTCTATCAGCGAGAGAGGGTCCTGATCCATCACCTGCTGCAGCTTCTCCTTGTCCTTATCGTCCAGCGGGATATTATCTGGCGAGAGCAGCACATAGTTGCTGAGACTGATGTCGAGTTCATCCTCGCCATTGCCGTTCACGGTTACTTCAACTGGGTTCACCACCAGATATTGTAAAGAAGAGAAGCGGACGGTTTTGTCGGCGATGAGCTTCTTGAAACCCTTCTTAGATAGCTTGTCGAGCAGATCGGGCGGAATCACCAGCACCTCTACATTGCTGTTCTTATATTTCTCGATGGCTTGCGAGATGTCGAAGGCGAAGTTCCAGCCGAGCACGATGACTTTATCCCAGTCGCCGCCAAGCAGAGAAGCCTTGGCTTCTACGGCACGGCGAACGGTAGCAGCAGTGGTCAGGCGGTTAGGACTATCCACCATCACCAGATTTCGTGTGCCCTTGACGTAGCCGAAGTTTCTGTCGCTCACCTGTTCTGAGGAGAATGGTAAGGCACCGAAGAGGCCTAAGACTACCTGAGAGAGATCGCCCACTCGGCGGAGTTTCTTGTTGTTATGGAAAGCCTCTTTCTGATAGTCGCCGATGCTCTGATAGAGGAACGGATTTACTTCCTGGTCGATGAAACGCTTGCGCATGACGAGGGATGCAGGCTTGCCGATGTCACAGGTAATCCAGCGACGGCCCAGCTTTTCGGCAACCGCTGCTGTGGTGCCGCTGCCACCGAAGAAATCACAGACGAGGTCGCCTTCGTTGGAAGATGCCTTGATAATACGTTCGAGGAGGGCTTCGGGCTTTTGAGTGGCGTAGCCTATTCTTTCTTTTGCAACAGGATTTATCATTGAAACATCCCAAACGTCAGGCATAGGAACACCTTTCGTTGGCTCATCTGTCATGATAGAATGTCTTACACCATTCTCATCTATAACACTTTTCCATGATTTACCCTGTGCACTCGACTTTTCTGATTTTGGTATATAGAGTTGATTATAGACTCTATTAGATTTGTTTTTCCCATAATATAGTATTGTATCATGATTTGTTGCAAAAGAACTTCCTGCAATATTCCAACGACGATAATACCAAATAATTTCATTAACAAAATTTTCTTTACCAAAAATATCATCAAGAATAACTTTCATGTATGAACCGATATGCCAATCTATATGAACATAAATACTACCTCGTTCTGAAAGCAATTCCTTCATAAGTATCAATCTTGGATAAATCATCTTTAGGTAAGAGATTGTTCCTTCTTCCCATGTATCAGCATAAGCAAATTGTTCAACAACAGTAGGTTTCTGCTGAAAATCCAACCCTGGCAACGTAACCTTCGTTCTATAATCCGCCTTAGAATCAAACGGCGGGTCGATGTATATCAAATCCACTTTGCCTCTTAAAGAAGGCAAGTCCGTCTGAGGGTCTCCGGCAAGCAGCGCCTGCATGGTCAGGAGATTATCACCATACACCAGACGGTTCATCCAACTCCCCCCATCCAGGGCGGCATTGAATGCATTAGGGATATTGGGAACTTGTCCACGGAAGAATCCGGAGACATCCTTGCGAGGCAACACCAGCTCATTGGTTTGCAACCCAATGCGTGTGCCACTGCTCAATCGCTCGATGATGCGCTGAGCCTCTTGCCTACCTTCGCTTGCAATGCGAGGTAGTTCTTCAATCAATGATTTTGCCATAGCATTAAAGCTTAAATATAGTTTTAATGCGACTGCTTTGTTACTCAGAAAATAAAAGCTACAACCAAACACCCTTATCCATAGCAACAAAGCCAACCTAGGTTTGCATCAAGACCAGCCTCATCCCCATCAGAACGCAGAAACGTGGACGATCCACTTATCCAACGTTCCAAGGTGTTTGGCCTAACCTATATGCAACAGATAAGTTTTACGTCCACGCTATAGCGGACGCTTACTTATTTATTCTGTTGCACATGTTCTTCCGCGGCCAAACTTCAGGAACATTATTATCGAATAAACAGCAAACGCTATTATTTTAACCCACAAAAACAGACGTCATCACCCTAAGGCGAATCCATCCAAATGCAAAGTAAATGCAAACGAGCGCTATGAAAGCTTGCTTTCAAATTGCCGAGTGCAGCTTTGCATTTGCAAAGATACTGCAAAAATCAGAGATAACAAAAAGAATCGCCACCTTTTTTATACTATCCCCCATTTTTTCTTGCGAAATCAAAATATTCGTCGTATCTTTGCAGAAAGATTCAGTTACAAAAAGAAGCATTATGGACAAGCAGATCAATGAACTCCTAGAGGTTCTGAAAGAATACCAAGAGCTGGGAATATCTGAGCAGATAGACTATCAGAAGTTCTATCTCTACTCTATCATCACCCACTCCACCGCCATCGAAGGCTCCACCGTGACCGAGATTGAGAACCAGCTTCTCTTCGACGAAGGCATCACGGCTAAAGGAAAACCGATGGTGGAACAACTCATGAACCTCGATCTGAAGAGAGCTTACGAGCAATCCATCAGATGGGCAAGAGAACACAAGCCATTCACGGTAGAAATGCTCAAGAACCTCTCCGCCCTGGTAATGAGAAATACGGGCAGCCACTACAGCACCTTGATGGGCGAATTCGACTCATCAAAGGGAGACCTGCGCCTTGTTGGCGTTACGGCAGGAGCAGGCGGGCGCTCCTATATGGACTACCGCAAAGTTCCGATGAAACTGGAAGAACTCTGCAACCACATCAACCAGCGGAGAGAAGCGCTCATCAAAAGCCCCAACGCCATAGATGCCTACCTGCTAAGTTTCGATGCCCACTACATTCTCGTTACTATTCACCCATGGGTGGATGGCAACGGCAGAATGTCGCGCCTCATCATGAATCACCTGCAGTTTGAATTCGGACTGGTTCCTGCTAAAATCATCAAAGAAGATAAAGCGCAGTATATCGAAGCCCTCAATGAATCGAGAGAAGAAGAAGCAATGGCGCCCTTCCAGAAATTCATGCTGAAAGAGCACACGCAAAACCTGAGAAACGAGATTTTTGAATACAGGAAATCTATAGAAGAAGATATTGCGATAGCTGATATCAAAGTGCAGATGGAAGGAGATGGAAAGGTACAAAAGGAGAAGCAAGAGGTGGACCAGAAAGGTGGACCAGAAATCAAAAAGGTGGACCAGAAAGGTGGGTCAGAAACGAGAAATGCCATTTTGCACCTTATCGCCAGCAATGGGAATATCACTTCCAGAGAAATCGCTAGCACTCTGAATATCAACAGAAGTGCTATCTCCAAGCATCTCAAGAAGATGCAGGAAGATCATATCATCCGCAGAGAAGGCTCGCAGAAATCAGGCAAATGGGTTATCATATCATAATTCTAAAAGTTACGATTATGGCAAAACAATTAGTAAAGTTCATGAATGAGCGCTTGCAACGAGAAATGGATAAGCTTTGGGAATCTGGCGAAATGAGCAATGAAAAGTTGCAGGAAATGCAGTCAGAGCATTTGCGCACGGCTTATAAATAAACTGACAAATAATCAATCTCCATTATCATTAAAATGCTATTCTTTCAAGCATAAATCAACCTTATCCTCGAAAAAGTGTATGATTTAACATTTGTTATCATCGAAAAAGTGTATTTTTCGGGATATTCGGTGGTTCTGACAATAGAAAAGCAGTTATTGCCTCTTACCGCAACAACTGCTTTTTCTTTTACAATATCACCAGCTATTCTACTACAATACTTACTGTATCATAACAAAAGCATTCTCCTTCTTTCTACACCTCCTTAATCTCCAGCGTCACTTCGTTGCCTCGCCACACCGCCTTCTTGATGCGCTCGTAGAGGGTGGTGAAAAGCGGGTGGCTCTTCAATACATAGCCGGGGGCATGAACCTCGCCCACCAGGATGCTGCCCCTGCCCATCGTAAACGGACCATTGCCCGGCTGAATCATCGCACATGGCAGGGAGGCGAAGGCTGAAATATCGCCAAACTCATGAGAATGACGAGCCTTGCAGCAAAGCTCACACTGGGAGGAATCCATCGGAACCAGGAACGGCATCTTGCGATGGTGATAGATGCACTTGCCTATGCACACACGATACTTTCCTGCCGGAAGACAATCTGCCTCACGCTCCACGGTGCCGCATACCTTCACCTGCTCGCTATACTGACCATCAACCACATTCTCTGCCTTGACCAAACCCATGATGGTACCACGCTCACGAATCATTCTTTCTACATACAACTTCAACATAACAATATCTTTTAAAATGATTATTTTTATTTACTACTTACAATACTGACAAAATACTCCGAAAAGTCCTTACAGCCATCGGGCAACTGATGGCGAACCAACTGAGGCAACTGATCCTTCAGTTCCAGATACAATCGCTCACCTGGCTCATCAGCATCAGGAAAGATGTGGAGATTCAAGTCCTGCAACAGGCGCAAATCATCTTCCTTCAGCAGCGTGGCCGACGGAATTGCAATCGCCTTATGACCAACACTCATCATCGCCCAGCAATCAGAGCAACCCTCCGTAATGAAAAGTGGCTCGCCTGGCGACAACCATCTTAACACGGGAAGATTATAGATATGGCACTCCGAACCCTTGGGAAACTTGAACCTCGCCACTCCCTTGTCTCTTGCAGCCTGCTTGCCACCTGCCCCATCCTTACTGGTGCCCAGATAGCGACTCTGCACGGAGAGTAATCTTCCCTGCTCAGAATAATAAGTAAGTGATCTAAATTATTTATATATATCAGTACTAATATGGTTCATTTTCC
>OOCQ01000498.1_pt1 | contig 32804 bp, 28 predicted proteins | sample 1671121 | NCBI WGS metagenome assembly OOCQ01 (sample SAMN06348124, study PRJEB24527) | human gut metagenome | biome: human gut; feature: ankylosing spondylitis patient; material: feces | host: Homo sapiens | place: China | collected 2015-10 | reverse complement strand
GCGCTCCTGTTTTGGGAACAGGTGGTCGCAGGTTCGAATCCTGTCGCCCCGACTTCAAGAAAGCTAAGAAGAGTCAAGTCTTCTTAGCTTTTTTACTATACGTAAGTTTCGTTTCTGCCGATGAGGCTAGAAGATAACAGTGTATTCAGTAATTAATAATAGATTCTCAAGATGATTATTACGATTGCGCGCCAGTGTGGATGTGGCGCTATCAGGGTGGGCAAGTTGCTCGCCCAGCATTATGGTATTCCTTTCTATACCCGTAAGAGCCTGCTCGATATAGCTAGCCAGCGTGGAGTGCTCGATGAGATGGAGGCGTTCTTCGATGAGCGCCCGGTAGACGAACTGCTCTTCGCCATGCCTTCTTATGGCGAGAACCATCGCGACCTTACGGAGCATCCCCTTCGCACCCTTGCCGACATGATAGGGCAGGAGGACTGTGTCATCATCGGGCGTTGTGGCAATTATATCTTCCGTGAGCGCAAGGACTTGGTCTCTGTGTTCCTCTCGGGCGACTTGAAGACTCGCATCGCCGCCATTCAGGAGGAAGAGAATCTGTCGCTTCAGCAGGCGCAGGAGTTTGTGGAGCACGTGGACGATTGCCGCGTGGCTTATCATAAGTATTATACCGGACTCACTTGGGGCAATGCCGATGATTACGACATCTGTCTCGACACAACCCGCCTGGGCGTCGGTGATACAGCCTTGGTCATAGAACAGTACATCCGTTTCTTAAGTGAAAAGTAATTATGAAGTTTTTAATTCAATTTTTGATCATCATAGCATTTTCCTTTGCGGGTGAATTGCTCCATTTCTTATTGCCACTGCCCATTCCTGCCAGTATCTATGGCATTATACTGCTCTTTGCGGCACTGGAACTCAAACTGATTAAGGTAAAAGATATTCGTGAGACGAGTGGTTTCTTGATAGCCATCATGCCCGTGATGTTTATTCCTGCCGCCGTGGGTCTCATCGACTCTTGGCATTCCATAGCCAGCGCTTGGCTGCAATATATTGTGGTCACAGTGGTCAGCACCTTCGTGGTGATGGGCGTGTCGGGATGGATTACGCAGGCGGTGATTCGCAGAGGTAAGAAGCCGGCAGCGGCAAAGGTGAAAGTTTCTGAGGAAGGAAATATTTCTGTGGAAGCTAAAGTTTCAGCTAAGGGAAAGGAGGCGCAGCGATGAATGGTATGTTTCAGGATTCTGTTTTCTTCGGCGTTCTCATCAGCTTGGCAGCCTATGGTTTGGGCGTGTTGCTGAAGGTGAAGACGGGCTGGTCGCTCATGAACCCGCTGCTCATCTCCATCATCTTGGTCATCTGCACCTTGCTCATTACGGGTGTGGACTACAAGACTTACTCGGCAGGAGCTAATAGCATCAGTTATCTGCTCACCCCTGCCACCATCTGCTTGGCGGTGCCATTGTATCAGCAGGTGGAATTGCTCAAGAAGAATTATCGAGCCGTGATGATTGGCATCTTGTCGGGCGTGTTGGCGAGCCTTTGCTCCGTGCTCATCCTCGCCATCCTCTTCCATTTCGACCATGCCGATTATGTTACCTTCCTGCCTAAGAGCATCACCACTGCCATCGGCATCGGTGTGTCTGAGGAGTTGGGTGGCCATGTGTCGGTATCGGTAGTGGTCATCATCGTGACGGGTGTGCTGGGCAACATCTTTGCCGAGAAGTTCCTGGGGCTACTCTCCATCAAGGAACCTATCGCCAAGGGTATCGCCATCGGCTGCTCTGCCCATGCGCTGGGTACGGCTAAGGCGATGGAGATGGGTACCATCGAGGGAGCCATGAGCAGCCTCTCCATCGTGGTGTGCGGTGTGATGACGGTGGTGGGAGCTTCCATCTTCGCCTTGTTTATGTAGGGGCTACTACTGGCAGCTTGTTTTTATAAATGATAAGTATCTTTTGAGATGCAATAATCAATCCCTTTTTTCGTTTTATAAAGTATGAAACGAAAAAAGGGATTTTTATATACGATAGGTTCTATGGCGGTCTGCGCTGCCATGCTGTCCGCTTGTGCCGACGATGAGAGCTTCTCTACGTCGAGGAGCGACGTGCTCGCTTTCTCGGTAGATTCGGTAAGGCTGGACACCACTTTCTCCAATGTACCTACGCCTACAGCCTCTTGCTGGGTGTACAATCGCTCGGGCAAGGGCATCCGCTGCTCGTCGGTGCGTCTGGAGAATGGCAACCAGACGGGCTTCCGTGTCAATGTGGATGGCTCGTATCTCGGCGAGACGGTGGGCTATCAGACGCAGGATGTGGAGGTGAGAAAGGGGGATAGCATCCGTGTGTTTGTAGAACTGACTTCCCATGTGCAACATGCTGACGTGCCTAAGTTGGTGGAGGATAACCTGGTGTTCACCCTGGAGAGTGGCGTGCAGCAGAAACTCAATCTCAATGCTTATTCCTGGGATGCCCTCCTGCTGCGCGATAAGCGGGTGAGCCAGGATGAGGTGATCCAGTCTTCGCAGCCCATCGTGGTGTATGGTGGCATCCGGGTGGATAGCCTAGCTACGCTCACCATCGCTGCTGGCACTCGTCTCTACTTCCACGAGAATGCGGGCGTGCAGGTGTATGGCAAGCTCCGTGTGGCGGGCGAGCAGGGCAAGGAGGTGGTGATGCGAGGCGATCGCATCGACCGTATGTTTGATTATCTGCCTTACGATCGCACGCCGGGACAGTGGCAGGGCATCCAGCTGATGCCTTCTTCCTATGACAATGAGATTAGCTATGCCGATATCCACAGCACGTATGATGGCATTTGGATGCATCCGAGCGATGTGAGCCGCCAGAAACTGCTCCTGCAGAATGCCACGGTTCACAACTGCCAGGGCTATGGCGTGGTGGCTGACTCGGTAAAGGCGCAGATATATAATACGCAGATTACCAATACCTTGGGATCAGGACTCCTGGTGAGTGGAGGAGATGTAGAGGTGAATGGCTCTACGATAGCCCAGTTCTATCCCTTTGATGCCCGCCGCCAACCTGCCATCAACATCCAGCCTCCATTGGTTCGCCTGGACGTGTGCAACTCGCTGGTTACGGGCTATCATGACGATGAGGTGGTATGGACGCAACCCGAGGAGGGAGATACGCTGGCTTTCCACTTCGACCACTGTGTGCTGCGCACCGAGAAGATGCAGACAGAGGATAGCTTGAAGTTTACCAACGTCATCTATGAGGACCTGAAGGATACCACGAAGTTTGGCGAGAAGCATTTCCGCCTCTTCGATACGGACAATCTGAAGTATGACTTCCGCTTGCGCTCGGCGTCGGCGGCGATAGGCGTGGCTGATCCTGCCACCTCGCTGCCAGTGGATAGAAATGGTTTGCGCCGCAAGGAGACACCTAGTGTGGGATGCTATGAATATGAGCTAGAAGGTGAGGAGGAGTAGACTGTGAAGGGGGGAAAATATATAGTATTCATGCTCGGTGCTTTCTTTTTTGTGGGGCATTCCTGTTGTTGTTGGGCAGGCAAGCCATGCTGGGAGGGCAGGTTTGTTTCGGAAGTTGGGCAGAAGCAGGTGGATGCCGAGCAGCTGGCTAAGGCGATAGATTACTTCACCTCACAGAAGTATCATGAGTGCCTGCTGATATTGCAACCGCTCAACAAGCGCTATAGGCTCAATCCTCGCTACAAGGCCTACCTGGGTGTGTGCTATTATTATGAGTGGGAGTATGAGCAAGCCATCCAGTTGCTGGATGAGGCGATACCCCAGCTGGCGGGTTTTGCACCGCAGGAGCGTTCGCTGTATTGTTGGATGGATGGCGAGAGCCACTTCCTGCTGCAACGCTATAAGGAGGCGATACCGCTCTATGAGCAGATGTTGCCCATCTGCCACGACAATGAGCGCCCCGATGCCTACTATCGCTTGGGTTTCTGCCATCTCTACAAGGCTAAGGAATTGGAGAAAGGGCAGAGGGAAGAGATGCTGCAAGAGATGAAGCGAGCCAAAGAATGCTTCGAGCAGTCGCTGGCTGGCTATCTTGAGTATCGCAACACGCCTGATATGAAAGCTCGCATCGCACAAATCAGAAATATGATCAATGGATTGAGGTAAAAAATAAGCAAGAAGTGTTTTTTATTCCTTCATGTTGGCATCCACGAAAGAGAAGGGGAGGAGGTCCTTGACGCTGCGGAAGCAATAGGTGCCGTCCTCGCCATAGAGCAGGATGCGAACAGGCTGCTTATAGCGGTCCTCTATCTCCAGTATCACTTGTCGGCAGGCACCGCAAGGCGAGATGGGGCTCTTGAGGAAGCCGTGCTCATTGCGGGCAGCTATCGCCAGGGTGGTGATGGGCTGCTCTGGATAATTGCTCTGGGCGGCGAAGATGGCACTGCGCTCGGCACAGAGACCTGATGGGAAGGCAGCATTCTCCTGGTTGGCGCCTATCACGATTCTGCCGTCGGCTAAGAGGCAGGCGGCTCCCACATGGAAGTGGCTGTAGTTGGCATACGAATTGTCGGTGGCAGCCATCGCTTTCTTCACCAGCTCTTGTTCCTCAGGGCTCAGTTCACCTAGCTGAGCCACCGAGTATTGTATATTCAAGGTCTTCTCTTTCATACTTTATGATTTGAGATTTGAAAATTGAGATTTGAAATTTATGATTACTCTTCTTGCACCTTGGATATGAAAAATCCGTGTAATCCGTGTAATCCGTGCCTAAAAACACCTAACTCTTACTTCTAACTCCTAGCTCCTGCTTCTTGTTCCTAACTCTTTTTTACTTGGTATAGAAGTCGATGATGTCCTGCAAGGCTCCGTGGCACACTGGGCAGAACTCTGGGGTCTCATTGATGCGCATGCGGCAGTCTTGCACGCCTCTGTACACGCCCTTAGGGCTGTAGCCCGCACCCTCGAAGAGTCCCACTTTGCTCACGGCTTCCTTCTCTTTCTTGGAGAGTGGCGTAGGGGTCTTGGTGCCCTTCTTGATCATGTTCTCCCATTTTCCATGGAAGTCTACCAGCGTGGTGATGTTCTTCTCCCATGGCTCCACATCGTGAGGATACATAGGCACTTCCTCGGTCTCGTAGGCGTATTCGTCGGCCAGTCCGGCGAAGGAGTGACCAAACTCGTGTACCACCACTGGGCGGAACCATTTTTGGTGGCAGGTGGTCAGGTTGTATGAGTTGAGGATGCCGCCGCCACCATATCTCTCAGAGTTTACCAGCACGATGATGTGCTCGTATGGGGTTCCGGCAAGCCAGTCGTGGAGGGTCTTGAGATGCAGGGTGGTGAGGTAGCGGTCGCTGTAGAAGGTGTCGAAGTTGGACATCAGCGCCGTCTTGTGCCAGATGCCCTTGCCAGGCTCGCTAGGTCCGCTTTCCTCGGAAGGCGACTTCACTGCCACGATGTTGAATCTGTCCTTCATGCTCTTGAAGGGCTCGTGGGCAAAGATGGCATCGGTGGCATCCTGAGCGTCCTTGAGGAAGATAGGCATCTCTGCCTCGGTGTAGCCCTCAGCCACGTAGGCGATGTGGATGCACTTGGTGGTGTCGGCTGCCTGCTGCAGGGTGACGTATGGTGTAGGGTGCTCGCCCTTGTGGTGAATCAGGATGTCCTTGGGAGCCACCTGGTGTGTGAGCGAGGTCATGATCTCTCGGCGGTTGTTGCACAGGTCCAGGGTGATGTCTACGGTGTCCTTAGGCATAGGCACCAGGAATACGTTCTCGAAGCTCTGGGTGTTGTGCTCCGACTCAGGATAGGAGAGCCATTCCTGAAAGAGGGTGCTGAAGGAGTTGCGATAGATGACCTTGCCCGAATGATGGTCGCGCACGGTAATCTGGCCGTTGCCTTCCACTGGCAGTTCGCTCAGGCGCTGCTTCTTGCCATACCAGCGTGGCATCACGTTGAGCTCGTCTACGGCTATTATCTGCTTGTCGCGGTTGCCGGCAAAGATGTAGTCCACGCGCAGTGTCTTGTCTACGAAATAGTCATCAAAGTTTTGTGCTGCCATCTTGCATGGTGCCATCAGCAGTGCCAGGGTGGCTAGGGAAATCAATATTTTCTTCTTCTTCTTCATATTTAGTTTGTTTTTTTTATATGAAATCTTGCTGATTGGGCAGGTAACAAACCTGCCCTCCCAGTATTTCTACCTTACTCTGAGCTTGTCGCCTATGCGTATCTGGTAGCTAGGCATCAGCTTGTTCATCTTGTAGAGGCTTTCGATGCGTATGCCATACTTCTGGGCGATGGTATACATGCTCTCGCCAGCCTGCACCACGTGAGGTCGCTTCTTGTACTGCTTGGGCGCCTTCTTGCGTTTCTTCTTCAGATAGATGATGTCGCCCTTGTGCAGCACGTCGTGCTTGTCGCGCTCATTGTAGCGTGCCAGCTTGCGCCAGCTGATGTCCACTTCCTTGCTCAGGCTCTTGAAGGTATCGCCCTCACGAGCCACGAGATAGTAGTTGTCGTTGAATCGATGGATAGGGTGCAATAGTCCCTGGGCGTTGATAGGCTGGTCTGTGCCGCTGTGCTCTGCCATGAATCGGTCGTAGCGTTTCGCCTTGTCATAGTTGTAGAGCTTGTAGAGCTCGATGAGCTGTATCAACTTGGTGGCATACTGTGGGTTGGTGGCATAGCCACACTGCTTCAGTCCGTGTGCCCATCCCTTGTAGTTCTGTTGGCTCAGCTGGAATAGGCGGGCGTAGCGGGGCTGGCGGGAGAGGAACTTGCTGTGGTCCTCATAGCTCTCTCGGGCGTCCTGATACACTCGGAAGCATTCGCCCCGGGCATCATCGTCGTGATACTGTGTGGGACCCGTCCAGTTGTGGCACTTGATGCCAAAGTGGTTGTTGCCCTGGCGCACGAGGTCGCTCCTGCCGGCAGCGCTCTCAAAGAGTCCCTGTGCTAGGGTGATGCTGGCAGGTATGTGGTAACGAAGCATCTGCTCGATGGCTAGATCCTTGTACTGGTTGATGTATGTCTGGTAGGCTTGGTTCCAGCGCATCTGTGCCGTGGCTTGGGAGGCACTGATGAGCAGCAGGATGCCCACGATATATGCTTTAAGTCGATTCATAGTGCAAAAATAATAAAAAAACTGGATAACTTGTTTGTTTTTATATATTTTTTATTATCTTTGTATAAGAAAATGTTATACAATGGAGAAGAACAAGACAAGAATCATCATAGCTATGGGTTCGAACGTGGACCAAAAAGCCAACTTTGACCATGCCAGGGAGTGGTTGGAGAAGACTTTCGGAGAGATGAGTTTTAGCCGCAGCGTATGGACGGAGCCCATCGGCATGCACCATTCGGATAAGTTTCTCAATGCGATAGCCGTGGGTTATACGCGCGTGGGCAAGGAGAAGGTGAACCTGGCGCTGAAGAATATAGAGCGCAAATGTGGGCGCACGGCGGCTGCCAGCCACATGGGTAGCATAGCCATGGACCTGGACCTGCTGCTCTTTGGCGAGGAGCGATGCCATGAGCAGGACTGGGAGCGAGACTATATCCAGGAACTCATGGGGGAATTAATAATTAATAATTAAGAATTAATAATTAAGAATTAATAATTAAGAATTAGCCTGACGGCGTTGGGGAGATATGAAAAAAATCCGAACTCGGTGCTTAGAGCACTGGGTTCGGATTTTCTTTTGTCAGATGGAGTTCTACCACCTTGCCTTCTTTGAGGGATTTCTGTACGTTGATGATGCGCTGGTTGCTGCTGCCTCGGAAGAAGAGGTCGGGGTCGTGCTTCGCCTTGACGAAGGGACCATCCACCAACACGTCGATGAGCTTCAGGAGCTCCAGCTGCTTGGGGTTCTTCACCAGGTTCTCAAAGAGATAGCCCGTGAAGCACCAGATGGTCTTCTGGCTCTGCTCTCGGATGGCGCGTGCCAACTCAGCGAAGCCCTCTGCCTGAAACATCGGGTCGCCGCCCGAGAAGGTAACATTGGCGAAGGGATCATCCATGATTTCCTTCATCAGCTCCTCCGTGCTGGTCATCGTGCCATGATTGATGTCCCATGACTGGGGATTGTGGCACTCTGGGCAGTGGTTGGGGCAACCGGCACAATAGATAGAGGTCCTGAAGCCAGGACCATCTACCATTGTATCGTGTACTACATTTAATATACTAATCATTTTAGTTTGGAGTTAGGAGTTAGGAGTTTGGAGTTAGGAGTTAGGAGTTAGGAGTTAGGAGTGAGGAGTGAGGAGTGAGGAGTTAGGAGTGAGGAGTTTGGAGTTGCCTTTCAGTCCAAAGGTATCCACTTTTACATCTAACATTTAACTCCTAACTCCTAACTCCTAACTCCTAACTCTCAACTCCCAACTCCTAACTCCTAACTCCTAACTCCCAACTCCTAACTCCTAACTTATATTACTTCTTTGGTGAGTCGATGTGGGTTACACGATCGTGAAGCTCAGCCAACTTGCCACTGTTCCAGCGGTCGGTGGTACCTACCAGGTAGCCGGTGATGCGCTGCAACTTGTCGATGTGGTGGCTGCCACACTTAGGACATACCTCAAGCTCGGCGTCAGCATTCTCGTAGCCGCAGTCCAGGCAGCGGTTGCGGTTGTGGTTCACCGAACCATAGCCCATGTTGTACTTATCCATCATGTCCACTACGCTGGCGATGACAGAAGGGTTGTGGGTAGCGTCGCCATCTATCTCTACATAGAAGATGTGGCCGCCACGGGTCAGGTCGTGGTAAGGAGCCTCGATCTTAGCCTTCTGCAGGGCGGTACACTTGTAGTATACTGGCACGTGGTTACTATTGGTATAGTAGTCACGGTCGGTAACGCCTGGGATGATGCCAAACTGCTTTCTGTCCTTCTTGGTAAACTTGCCGCTCAAGCCCTCGGCTGGTGTGGCGAGGATAGAGTAGTTGTGGTGATATTGCTCGCTAAACTCGTTGGCACGGTCTCTCATATAGGTGATGATCTTCAAGCCCAGCTCCTGCGCCTTCTCGCTCTCTCCGTGGTGCTTGCCGATGAGCGCCTTGAGGCACTCTGCCAGTCCTATGAAGCCGATGCCCAGGGTGCCGTGGTTGATCACGCTCTCGATGGTCTCCTCTGGCTTCAGGTTCTCTGCGCCCACCCAGAGATACTTCATCAGGAGAGGGAACTGCTTGGCCATGGCTGTCTTCTGGAACTGGAAGCGCTCGTCCAGCTGCTTGGCTGTGATGTCGAGGATATTGTCGAGCTTGGCAAAGAACATGTCGATGCGCTGCTTCTCGTCCTCGATGCCCATGCACTCGATGGCGAGCTTCACGATGTTGATGGTAGAGAAGCTCAGGTTGCCACGAGCGATGCTGGTCTTCTCGCCCCAGCGGTCCTCAAATACTCGGGTGCGGCAGCCCATGGTAGCGATCTCCCACTTGTAGCGCTCAGGGTCATCAGCACGCCACTTCTCGTTCTGGTTGAAGGTGGCGTCCAGGTTCAGGAAGTTAGGGAAGAATCGGCGAGCTGTTACCTTGCAGGCAAGCTGGTAGAGGTCGTAGTTGCGGTCCTCTGGCAGATAGTTGACGCCTCTCTTCTTCTTCCATATCTGGATAGGGAAGATGGCAGTCTCGCCATTGCCCACGCCCTGGTAGGTGCTCTGCAGGATCTCGCGCATGATGCAACGACCCTCGGCGCTTGTGTCGGTACCATAGTTGATGCTGGAGAATACCACCTGGTTACCGCCACGAGAGTGGATGGTGTTCATGTTGTGGATGAATGCCTCCATCGCCTGGTGTACACGGTTCACGGTCTTGTTGATGGCATGCTGCTCCAGGCGAGCTCTGCCCTCCAGTCCGTCGAGAGGCTTCTCCAGGTAGTCGTCGATAGGTGCGTCGTAGAGGTCGCTCAGGTCTTCGCCCGAGAGCTTCTCCAGGTTCTTCACCTCTTCCTGATACGACATGCGTACGTATGGTGCCAAGTAGAAGTCGAAGGCTGGGATGGCCTGACCTCCGTGCATCTCGTTCTGGCAGGTCTCCAGTGAGATACATGCCAGCACGGCTGCTGTCTCTATGCGCTTGGCAGGGCGGCTGGATCCGTGGCCGGCGGTGAAACCGTGCTTCAGGATGATGTCCAGCGGGTGCTGCACGCAGGTGAGACTCTTGGTAGGGTAATAGTCTTTGTCGTGGATATGGATATAGTTGTGCATGACGGCGTCGCGCACATCCTCAGAGAGGAGGTAGTCGTCGACGAATGGTTTAGTGGTCTCAGAAGCAAACTTCATCATCATGCCGGCAGGAGTGTCGGCATTCATGTTGGCGTTTTCACGGGTGATGTCATTGTTCTTGGCATTCACGATGCTCATGAACACGTCTCTGGTCTTAGCCTTGCGGGCGATGTTGCGCTGGTTGCGGTAGGCAATGTAGCGCTGTGCCACGTCCTTACGGGCACTCTTCATCAGCTCCATCTCGATGGCGTCCTGAATGGCTTCTACATTCATCTGACTCTTGCCACGCTGAGATACATGGTCTGTGATTTGCTCGATCAACTTGGTGTCTTCACCCTTGTCGGTGTGCAACATGGCTTTGCGGATTGCAGCCATAATTTTCTGTTCGTTGAATCCAACGATGCGTCCGTCACGCTTTACTACTGTTTGAATCATTTCTAGCTTTACTTTTACGATTGTTGATTAAAATGCTTAGTTATAAGTCCTTATGTCGATTAGTGTAAGTTATTACCTTGTTTTCGACATTGCAAAGGTAATAAATAAAGTTGAAAGTTGTATCTTTTGGACAACTTTTTTATTGTTAAATAATATTAAGTCGTTGATAATCAGTGGTAAAAGAAAATGTTTTGGAAAACTTTTACAAAATTCCGTTTTCCAAAACATTTAAGTTGCTTTATATCAATATGTTGCGCCATTGTGTGCTTTGTGGCTCACTTCTTGGTGTTTCTTGTGTAGTCTAGGGCGGCACCGATGGCAGTGCAGAACTCGGAGTATTTCGGGATGTGGAAGCGCACTCCGTAGAGTTTCTCCATGGCAGGATATACCTCTCTGCACTGTGGCATGAGGGTGAGATTGCCTATGAGCACGAAGTCCTTGATGCCCGACTCCAGGGATGAGAGGATGGTGGCTGAGCCGATGGCCTGGAGCACCATCCAGATGAGTCCCTTGGCTATGTCTTCACGGCTGGCGTTGGCCTTGGCGTTGCTGAAGAGGGATGCCACGGCGTTCATTGGCAGTCCGGGCAGCGGCTTGGCGCTGATGTCGCCTATGAGGAGGTTGATCTTGGACACGTCGCCCTCCTTGGCTAGGTTGGTGATCTGCTTCACGTCATCGGTCTTGAGCATGATGCGGCTCAGGCCAGCCAGTGTGCCTCCGCCTATGCCGATGCCTCCGATGTGCTTGATGCTGTCGCCGTCGCATTTCACGAGCGATGTGCCCGTGCCCATGCTCACCACGATCATGCGGTCCAGCTTGCTCTCATAGCGTGCGCCCAGTCCGTCTGCCACAAACTCCTCGCTCTTGGAGGTAGGCAGCCCGTAGATGCGCTCGTCGATGTAGGCGGCGCCCACGCCTGTGAGCATCACCTGTTCCACCTCGTCCAGGGCAATCTTGTTGTCGTGCAGGTATTTGCCGAAGGCTCCGTAGAGCGATGTGATGGGGTCGGTGGCCTTGATGCGGATGGGGCTGATCACCATGCCGTTCTGGTCGATGCCCACTATCTTGGTGGTGGATATGCCCACGTCTATTCCGATAACTATCTTTTTCATTGTCTTCTTGTTCTAGTCTTTGATTGATGAATGCGGGTGCAAAGATACGAAAAATAATTAATAATTAATAATTAATAATTGATAATTATGTGGGATGGTATAAAAAAAAGAATTAAGCTAGCCCCCTCTCTCTTGATGGCGCTAGCCTAATTCTTCATTATTAATTATAAATTATTAATTCTTACAGCACGCCCATGCGGCAGAAGAAGATGAGCACGGCATAGCCGATGATCATGCTGATGACGCCGATGGTGGCTCCAGCCTTCACCATGTCGCTCTGCTGGATAAGGCCAGTGGAGTAGGCGATGGCGTTAGGAGGGGTGGAGATAGGGAGCGACATGGCGCAGCTCGCTGCCACTGCCACACCTATCAGGATGGTGCTGGTGCCGCCGATGCTATCGAGCTTGGTGCCCATGCCCGCACATACCACGGTGAGGATAGGGATGAGGAGGGCGGCGGTGGCGGTGTTGCTGATAAAGTTACTCAGTGCGAAGCATACCAGGCCTGATACCACCATGATGACCAGTGGATTGAACTCGCCAAACGGAATGCTCTTCACGGCAGCCTCTGCCAGGCCCGTGCCGTTCATCGCCAGACCCAGGGCGAATCCGCCTGCCACCATCCAGATCACTGCCCAGTCTATGTCCTTGAGGTCATTGGCTGTGACCACGCCCGTGAAGGCGAATACGGCGATAGGCAGCATGGCCACGGTGTTGGCGTTGACGCCCAGCTGCTTGCCGCACACCCAGAGCAGGATGGTGAGGAAGAAGGTGGCTCCCACTACGGCTGTGCGCCAGTTGTGCTGCACGTCGCCCTCTATCTTCAGTTCGATATATTTCTGCTGGAATGGGAACATCTTGCGGATGATGAGCCATGCGATGAGGATCATGAGGATGACCATCGGGGTCATGATCATCATCCAGTCGCCGAAGCCCAAGCCCAGGTTCAGTCCGGCAGGGTCGTTGAGCACCTTGTATGCGAAGGCGTTAGGAGGGGTTCCGATAGGGGTTCCCATACCGCCCAGGTTGGCTCCGATAGGGATTGCCATGGTGAGCGCCACTCTGCCCTTGCCGCCTGGAGGCAGCGACTTGAACACAGGGGTGAGGAAGGTGAGCATCATGGCGGCGGTGGCGGTGTTGGAGATAAACATAGAGAAGATGCCGGTGATGAGCATGAAGCCCAGGAGCACATTTTCCGACTTGTGGCCGAAGGGCGCCATGAGCGTCTTTGCCATGAGCACGTCCAGGCCGCTCTTGGTGGCGGCGATGGCCAGGATGAAACCGCCCAGGAAGAGGATGATGGTAGGGTCGGCAAAGCATGCCATCACACCCTGATAGTCCAAGAGGGCGCCATACTGTCCCTCCGAACCCTGCATCACGGCAAAGGCGGAGTCGCTGACAAAGAATAGCAGCACAAAGATGATGACAACGCTGGTGGCCCAGGCGGGGATGGCCTCGGTGAGCCAGAGCATCACTGCCATGACGAAGATGGCGATGACGCGTTGTTGCACTACGGTGAGTCCCTCGATGCCAAAGCTGTCGATGGGCAGATTCCATACTACGAGCGTACAGAAAGCGGTGATGAGAAACAGCAGCGCTTTCTTGCGGTTAAAGTCGCCCGTCAAGACTTTTTTTACGGTTTCTTGCATTATGTTTATTATTTAAGTAGGTACACGTATGCGCACACGTGGGTGCGGAGATGTGTAGTTTATATGTTGTTATTATGTTGCAAATATACGCAAAATATTTGAATAAACAAGCATTTATCGCAAAAAACGATAGAAAAATGATGTTTTTTAAAAAAAAGTAGCGGAAAATTGCTTTGGTTTCGATATTTTTTGCTATATTTGCCGATGAAATGCCGATAGTCACTATCGCGAATACCGAATTAAAATAGAAAAATATTGGATTATGAGTCAGTCAGTATTATTTATCATCATAGTGCTGGTGATCGTTTTCACCATCATTATTTCATCTTATTTCCACAAGAAGCATTTGGAATATAAGATGTCGGACATCGAGAAGGCCATCCAGGGTTCATACCCCAAGGGTGTGCATTCCATCAGTAAGGAAGAGCTTGTTAGGGGCGTGAAGAAGCACTTCCACTGCTCCAGCAAGGAGGCGCACTACATCATCGGTGTGGCTCGTCGCAAGAAGCTGATTGATATAGCGGCCGACTATGTGACGCTGCTGTAAGAATAAGACTAAGAAGAAACGTCTTTCCTATTTATATGCAGATAGGATTTCAATGATATTAGTGTGATTAAGGCAAAATAGATTGTTTGGGTAATAATCCTATGCCAAAGGGGAATGCATAGGTATTTATTACTATGGCTTGGGGAAGAGAAGTTGCGAAACTTTTCTTCCCTTTTTTCTTTTCTCCTCCTCCTTTTTCTTTTTTCCCTCATTTATTTGGTGTTTTCGTTTTTTCATCGTACCTTTGCACCCGCAATTGGTTCATTGCAGCCCCGTGCCGCTCCAGGCATCCATCTATCAGAGAGGGGGTGGGCAGTGATTAAAAGGGAATCGGGTGAGAAGCCCGAGCAGTCGCGCTGCTGTAAGCGTCTTATTAGGGCAAGCCAGATGGTCACTGACATTTTTTCGGGAAGACCGCTTGCCCCGAGTTTTGAGGATGCAAGCCAGAAGACCTGCCGTTGCCATCGCTCCCACGCAAGCAGATATGCTGATGAGGGAGTGGTGCCTGCCATCCAGCCTCGCGGATTGGGCTAGGGATGGCGCAATACATTTTAGAACGTAAAAGAACAGAATGAAGACATTGGGAACATCCTTTCTCACTGCCTTGGCTTGGCTATTGGCTCTGCCAGGGGCGGCTGCCGTGGCATCTACAGGATGGCCCATGGCTGCTGCTGCACAGACCACTGACTCCCTCCATGCCGAGCACCAGCTGGGGCAGGTGGAGGTGAGGGGACAGCAATCCAGAAATAAGTTGTCGTCTACTGTGCCTGTGCAGTCGATAAGCAAGGCTGATATCGCCACGCTTGGCATCACCACAGTGGGTGATGCGGTGAGGAGGATGGCTGGTGTCAGTGTGCGCGATTATGGGGGCATAGGTGGTATGCAGACGGTGAGCCTTCGTTCCTTGGGCGCATGCCATACAGCCGTGAGTTATGATGGCTTTGTGCTGAGCAATATGCAGGCAGGTCAGATAGATGTGTCAAGATATTCGCTCTTTGGAGTCTCCCGGATTTCGGTGGCGATGGGACAAGAGTCTGACATCATGCAGTCGGTTAGGCACTATGCATCGGCTGGCATCTTGAGCATAGAGGGCGAAAGCCCCTGGAGGGGGCTGCTGGACCTGGAGGTGAAGACGGGCTCATGGGGCTTGCTGCAACCTTCGCTGCGATTGGCTCATCAGTGGGGCGACCGCCTGGCAGGCTCGGTCTGTGGCAGCCTGACGAGGGCTGATGGCATCTATCCCTTTACGCTGGTCAATGGTAGGGAGAGGGAACGACTGAAGCGTTACAATTCTGATGTGCTCTCTGGCCAGGGCGAGGCTAATATAGCCTATCGTTGGGGACAGGCAAAGGGAGATTCCGCCCTGCACACGGGCTCGGAACTGGATGCCAAGATAGGGTATTACAACTCTAAGCGTGGACTGCCCGGGGTGGTGATACTCTACAATCCTGATACCCGTGAGCGAATGTGGGATGAGAACTTCTTTGCCCAGATGATGCTCAAGACATGGTTGATGCCTCGCTTGGCGCTGCGTGCCAGACTTAGATATGCCCACTCCTGGACTAAGCATGAAGACTATAATGTGAAGTATGCCGGGGGCAAGCAGACCGATGTGGACAGGCAGAATGAGTATTATCTGTCCAGTACATTGGGTTATTACGTGACCCCACAGCTCAGCCTGGCGCTAGCCGAGGATTTCACCTTGGGTAACTTGCGCAACAACATTGAGTCGCAGCCCAATCCTACACGCTATACTTCGCAGACCGCACTCTCGCTGAGATGGAAGTGGCAGCGATGGCAGCTGGATGGCAATGTGGTGGGTACATACGTGACCGAGAAGGGAGAGAAGGTGACTAGCCAGGTGACGGGCGCTACGGTGAATGCCCGAATACCTGCCGACAGGAAGCGGCTCTCGCCAAGCCTGGCCTTGGCTTACAGATTGCTGACCGAAGAAGAGCCTCTCTATCTTAGGTTGATGATGAAGAGCACCTATCGAGTGCCTACATTTACCGACATGTATTATCTGCGCATAGGCAATACCAATCTGAAGCCAGAGAATGCCACGGAGTGGAATGCCGGGCTTGCTTGGAGCCATGGCTTTGGGGGCAATCAAGTTTCCGCCCCTGGGAGCTGGAGGATACAGGCCACACTCGATGCTTATCTCAACAAGGTGAGCGATAAGATAGTGGCTTTCCCATCTACTTATGTCTGGAAAATGGTCAATTTTGGCAAGGCGTCCATCACGGGCGTGGATGCTACGCTGTCGGTCGGCATGTCCTTGTGGGGCAGGATGAGTGTGCAGCTAGATGCAGCCTATACTTACCAGCAAGCCATCGACAAGACCGGTCCCCAAAAGAGCTACTATCGCCATCAGTTGCCCTATACCCCAAGACATAGGGGCAATGTGGGCATCGTGTGGAAGTTTCCTTGGCTTAACCTGGGGTGGCAGATGATGGCGCAGGGCAAGCAATGGAGCATGATCCAGGGTACTGACGAATATCTCATGCCGGGCTATGCGGAGCATTCGTTTACGCTCTCCCGTGATTTCCTCTTGGGCGGAGGCAGGCAGCAGGGCTCTTCTCAGGGTGGGCAGCATCAGGCTCCCCGAGTGGGGGTGAGCTTCTCTTTGCTCAATGCCTTCGACAGGCAGTATGAGGTGATACAGTATTATCCCATGCCAGGTAGGAGCTGGAGGCTCAGCGCAGCCCTCTATATATAATAAGGTATACATTATTAATAATATATCAATTATTTAAATTAATAGACGAAATGACAAAATTCAGAAGTATGTTTTGGGCAGTCATCTGCACATTGATGATTGCCGCAGGTTTCACATCTTGTAGTGATGATGATGATGTAGACACCTCTTGGAAGGAAGGCAGCAAGGTGGAGATGCCACAGTATCGTGCCTTTGTATTGAGCGAGGGTAGTATGGACAAGAACAATTCTCACCTTTTCTTTGTAGATCCATCTACCGACAAGCCTTTTGCATCTGACATCTATGAGACTCAGAACGGCAAGAAGCTGGGTGATACAGCCAATGACATGATAGCAGAGGATGGCAACATCTATGTGGTAGTGAATGTATCCAAGCTCCTGCTCAAGCTCAATGGCTCTGGTGTGGAGCAGCAGCGCTATGCCTTCGACGATAAGCTGGGTGAGCCTCGCTATGTATGTGAGGAGGATGGCAAGCTCTACGTGACCAGTTATGGTGGCTACGTGAGCCGCTTTGATGCCAAGACTCTGGCTCTTGAGGCTTCTGTCCAGGTGGATGCCAACCCAGAGGAGATAGTAGAGGAGGATGGCAAGCTCTATACCATATGTTCTGGCTATGGTCAGGGCAAGACGCTGTGCAGCATCGACATTAAGAAGTTTGACAAGGCTGAGAGCGTAGAGGTGCCTGTCAATCCACAGCGCATCGCAGAGAGCGATGGCAACTTCTATATCCTGGCTGGCAGCAAGACCTTTGATGGCGCATATGACTGGAGCACTGCTGTCTATACTTACGATCCTCAGACCAAGAAGACTGAGTATATTGCCGATGCCACCAAGATGATGGCAGCAGGTGGCAATCTTTACTATGCCAACTCAGTATCTCCAGACTGGGTCAACTATACCACCACCCTGAGTGTGTATGATGCCAAGAGCAAGAAGTCTTCTGCCTGGTCATTGACCTCAGTGCCAGCCGCTCTTACTAGCAGCGTGGTATACATGATGGAGCGCAATCCATACGATGGCAGCTACTATATCGGCACCACCAATTATTCGGAGAATAGCACAGTCTATCACTTCTCAGCCAAGGGTGAGTACAAGGGTTCATTTGATGCCGGTGGCATCAATGCCAATACTATGGTGTTCTTGAGATAAAAGATTGACTCACTGATTCTATCCAAATGTATACAAAAATGAGTAAGGCGCTCCTCATCCCCCTCTCTGGGGATGTGGGCGCCTTTTTTGATGGATTTGCCTAGCTAAATCTCTTGCGCCGAGAGATAACATTCACTTTTCCGGCTAAATGTTTGTTGGTTACGAAAGTTTTTCGTAACTTTGCTGCCAAATAGAAATTGTTATGGGTGCTAAAGAAGATAGAGAAAAAGAAAAAACGAGTAGAGAAACTTTAGGTAAGTTTTTCTATGACTTGGCAAAAGCCAATTTTACCACAAACGTTGCAAGTTGTATTTTATCTATGGTAATGAAAGAAAAATATGATGATTTGCTAGTTTGGGGATTGTTGGTTTTTGGCTTATTGTCTACTAGTGTTTTAGCATATATTGGGTATCGAATATTAAAAAAGTAAGATATGGAAGGATTAATTTATGTTTACGCTACGATTAGCGTTGTTGCCATAGCGATAGCTTTATGGCTTAATACTAAGTCTGGCAGAAAGTGGTTGCAAGAACTATAATCTGCGGAAGCTAGGGCATGTTAGGAAACTGAAAAGGTAAGGCGCTCCTCGTCTCCCTCTCTGGGGGGATGGGAGCGCCTTTTTTGTGGTTTTTAGTTTCTTGGTTTTTACTTTTTTACTTTTTTACCTTTTTACTTTTCCCTACATCGCTCCCGTGCAGCTGCTCACGCCCAGCGTGGTGGCTATGGCGGTGAGGATGGTTACGATGAGGTTGATGATGTTCTTCCAGGTTTCTTTCTTCATATATTTGTTGGGTTTTTAAGGGTTATACTTCTTGTTTTTTTTTGAGAGGGGGTTATGATTCCCCCTCTCTTCTAGAGGCCCACGTTGCCTGAGCCCTCGCCTGGGTTAGGGGTGGTGCCGCCAGTGCTGGAACCGCCTCCATTGCCGTCTGTGCCGTCTGGGTCCTTGTCAGGGTCGTCGGTAGAGGTAACCTGCTTCACCACCTTGCCCGTGCGGTCGTAGCAGGTGATGTTGATGCTGGTGGAGTTGAGCTCCTGCTTGATCTCCACGTTAGGGGTGAAGATGATGTAGCGACGGCTGATGAGGTCGGAGCTCACCTTGTTCACGTCGGCCACCGACTGGCTCTTCAGTCCAAATCGGAGGCTGCCCAGGCCTGGGATAGCCACTGAGTGACCCTCGGTGACCCATGCCTTGATCACCTCGCCGATGGCTCCCCATGCGGCGTTGATCACTGGCTTAGGCAGTCCGCTTCTCACGGCAGCCTCTGCCACTACCTTGTCGTCGTCCAGTCGATTGTAGAGGTTGGCAGTCAATACGTAAGCCCACTTCTGCTTGTTCTTCTCGAAAGCTACGTTGCTTTCCTTAGCTTTTACTTTTAATGCCATAACTTCTTAGGTTTTTAAAAATTTTTGGGTTCATAAATCTTTCGAACTTTCCTCTCCCCGTGCTCCTTCTGCCGTCGGCGTGTCATCGCCGGCGCTGCCAGTATTTTCATCCTCGATGTGGAGGCAGCTGCATCCTCGATGTCGTGGGAAATGCGTCCTCGATGTCTCGGCCGATGCATCCTCGATGCATTTCCGAATGCGTCCTCGATGTGGTGCAGGCTATGTCCTCGTAGTGGTGGCAGCTGCGTCGGGAGGCAGGGAGAGTAGGTTCTTCCTTATCACGATGCAAAGATACTACATTCCGCCAAGGGTGCTATCCGATAGGTGTGCGATAGGAGGGCGATGGCGGAAAATATGGCTCTTGGCAGTCTTTTTTAGGGCTCGAAAGGGCTCTTTTTATAGTTCGATGTAGCCTGGAGGGGCGTCGAAATACTCTAATATCAAGTGCACTTGCTTGGGATTGAAGGTCTTTTGCAGGGGCTGATAGCCCGCTGTCTTGAGCTTCTGCAGCAACTCTTGGTCGCCGTTGATCCAGCGCATCAGCGCATTCTTGGCTGCCATCGGTGTGTGGTGGGGCAGGTAGAGCATGGCTAGCTCCTGCTTGCCGTATACTCTGATTTGAAATTCCTTGAGTTCGTCCATCTGATTTTTATTTTGAAATTTGAACGTTGAAATTTGAAATTTATGATTACTCTTCATGCTTTGGAAAAAAATCCGTGTAATCCGTGCCTAAAGCTCTATCGGCTCGATGGGGCCGAAGAGGTCTGGCTGCCTGAGCCACATCTCATTGCTGTGGGAGTTCTGGATGTTGTACTCGTACTTGGGGTCATTGCTCCAGATGGGCTTGTGGGTGGTGGCATCCAGCTCGCAGGGCACGTAGCGGCCGCAGTTACGCTTGTACCAGAAGTATGCCTGCTTGCCCTTAGAGCCATACATCTTGCGGCGCACCTTGTCGATGCTCACGGTTACCACCCCGCGCTCATCGTCGCGGTCCACGCAGAAGCAGTAGTCTGCCTTGTTGCCAAAGTCGGCGGTGCCCGAGATGTCCTCCATCGTGATGCGGCGCTTGCGGCCGTCCAGTTGCATCTCCACCTTGCGGGGGTGGGCCACCAGGAAGATGAGCAGCTGGTGCTCCATGGCAAAGTCGCGGAGCGTGCCCACCACGTGGCTGTCCCAGGCGTTCTCGCTCATGTAGGCGCCGTTCTCCTTCTCGATGAAGTTGAAGGGGTCTGCCACCAGCAGTTTGATGCCCATCTTGCGCACCAATGACTGGGCTTTCTCCAGCAGCGTCTTCAGCTTCTGCTCGCTGGAGCGCAGATCTATCCACGCCATGTTCTCCGCCATCCACTGCTTGCACATCTGGTACATCTCGGGCTGCACGCCCGTCTGTCCCTGGTGTTTCAGCCGGCGGTTGCAGAGCTTCTCTATGATCTTCTGGCAGTGGTCCAGCTGGGTGTTCTCGGGACTCCAGTAGGCAGTGTGCCATCCGGTGCGCAGCATCAGTCGGAGCACCAGTTCGTCGAGCCATTCCGACTTGCCATCGTTCGTGCGGCCCGTGATGAGGGCTAGCTGTCCCAGGCCGAATGAGATGCCCGCCTGGTCCAGGTTTAGCCAGCCCGTGTGCTCGCCCTCCTGCGGTCCCAGCTCGTAGTAGGTGTCCAGCTCCTCCTCTATGTCGGGCAGCAGCTTGATGTCCTTCAGGGGCAGGGGCTGCGCCTCCTTGATGCGCTGCCTGAGGGCCTCGGCTCCGTGGCGGATGAGCTCATCGTTGGCGTCCTTGCAGTCGGGCGAGAAGATGACTCGGTAGCATCTTTCGGGGCCCAGACGGGTGGCTAGCTCCTCGGCGGCCTTCATGCCGGGGGCGTCCATGTCGGTGGCCAGGTAGATGCGCTCCTTGGGCTCGAAGTGGAGGTCGTAGAAGCGGTCCATCCACTGGGTGCCTCCCTGGGCTCCGCTCGGCATACTGATGGCGTGGGGCAGCTGGGCGGCGACGAGGGCCAGGGTGTCAAATTCGCCCTCGGTGATGATCACGTCTTCCGTGCCCAGGATGGCGTCGATGTTGTAGGGGATGAGCTCGGCGCCCTGCGTCATCAGGAAGTTTTTCTCGAGCGAGCGAAACTTCTGGTTGATGAGCGTGCCCTGCTCGTAATAGTTGAACACGATGCAGTGCTCGTACTTCTCCTTGCACTTCGCGCTCTTCATCAGGCTCTCGCCCACGCGCATCTGGTGGAGCACCTCCAGGGGGATGGCTCGCTGCTGGGTGAGGTAGCTGAGCACATCGGGCGAAAACTGGGCGTTGATGCCGTCGCTGTACTGCTGGCCCGGGGCTGAGCGGTTGATCTGGGGCAGCTTGTAGCTGGTGCGGGACAGGGGGTGAGTGCCTCGGTTGGCGTTGGCTCCTCGGCTGCTATAGCCTCCTTGCTTGGCGTTGCAGCCTCGGGATGCGAGATACTCCTCCTTCTTCTCTATGTATTGGTCGGAGTCCATTCTTCCCTTCTTGTCGCAGTGCATGCAGTGGTAGGCACCCGTGGTGAGATTGAGGAAGAGCTCTCTCTGCTTCTTGTGTTCATTCTTCTGTCTCAGGTGGTGACACCAGGGGCAGAAAGCGTAGTAGCACTCATCGTTTCTGCCGCTCTTGGCTTGTGCCTTGCGTGCGCCCTCCAGCTTGATGCCTAGTTGGCGCATCATGATGTGATATGTCTTGTTCATATTTTGAAAGTTGAAAATTGAAAATTGAAAGTTGAAAATTGAAAATTGAAAATTGAAAGTTGAAAATTGAAATTTATGATTACTTTTTTGTCTTAGGAGCAAGAACTCCTAACTCCTAACTCCTAACTCCTAACTCCTACCTCCTAACTCCTAACTCCTAACTCCTAACTCTCCATGAGCCGTCGCATCTCCTGCTGCATCTTCTCCTGTTCCTTGGCACGCTGGGCGGCTAGGTGCTCTTGCAGTTTGCGGGCGGTGGTGGGGTTGTTGAGGCAATTGGTGAAGTATCGCTTCACGTCGTGCTCCGAGAGCAGGAGCGCCGCCTTGTCTTGGCTTGCCATGTGCAGGGCTAGGAATGCCTTGGTCTCCTCCCACTGGCCCATCACCAGCTGGCGCAGGATGGGGTTGGCCATGCCCAGCGACTGGAGCAGCGCCTCCGCCCAGGCAGATTGCAGGGGCAGCGAGCGCAGGTACTGGATGGGATCCATCAGCACAGGGGGCAGAGGCTCATCATCATCATAAATCTTGGAATGATGATAATCATTCTTCTTATTATCATTATCTTTATCTTTATACGTGCGCACGGGCGTTGAAATGCAATCAGATTGGTCATCAGATTGGTCATCAGATTGGTCATCAGATTGGTCATCAGATTGATTCTTATTGACTGCTTTGATAGATGAAAAATCATCATTCGTACCAGTGTAGTCGATAGCTGATGTGACATGATTATTCTCGTCTATATCAAACAATCCATAATTGAATGCCACTTTTTTGAGAGTGTCTTTAGTGCATCCTTTCTCCTTGATGGAGAGTAATTCATCACGGGTGATACATTCACTCTTCTTGTAGTAGATTCTACACAGAATGCTGACGTAAAGCCCAAAACCTTTCATGCCCTCATGCTGAATGAGCAGTTCTATACGATGGTCTTCTGCGATGAAGACGGGAAATTTAAACCAACCGATAATCTTAATTTTCGGAGGATTAGCACCCTTTACTTGATTCTTTTCAGAAGAATCTTTTGTCCTATTATTTCTCATGTTCTTATTCTTCCCGGTCAGTGATATCAGGGTCTCAAGACTGAGTCTGTCCGAGGGCGGTATCATCCATCCTCCAGCGGTCCTTCCTCCCTGGCTGGAGACCTTTGGGTTAAGGCAGCTGGGGGGAGAGGGCGATGGGTAGCTATGCCATCGAGAATGGATTTCCTGGGTGCAAAGATAAGGGGAAAATGGAGAATGCGCAAACTTTTTGGTAGAGGCTTTCTTGGAGGGGGAAGTAGCTGGATATGAGGAGAGTAGATGGTGCGCGGTGGATGTGGTGGACGGGATGGCGGCGGGCTGTCTACTCTTGTGGGGGATGAGTGGACGCAGGAGGCTCTGTCCGTCCACTCCCACCGCCCGAGTGTATGCACTCGCCATGGGGGGAGTGGATGAAAAGTGGCTGGAGTAGACGAAAAGAGTGGATGACATCTACTCCGTGTCATCCACTCCAGTGGGGGAAAAATCATCAAATATCTACTCCGCTTCGGTATTTCGGGGCTCAAATTTCGGCTTGCAGTGCCACTTGCATGGCTTTCTGCTTCCTGTTTTGGAGCAACTGGTCTATCTTCTGCAGGAACTGCTGATACTCCTGGGGCGAGTTTTTGCTCTTATATTTATGGTAGTTGGATGCGGATGGCAGCTCCAACCGCCCCTGGTATACACTCCTGAAGTATCGGAAGAATCCTGGCACCGACACTTGGGTGGTGGCATCCGCCAGATGAGCCCACTTCATCAGCATGTAGAGGGACTTGGCGTCTATCAGGTGCTTGCTGCCAGCCTTGCTCGCCTTGGCGCTCATCTTGCTCTCCACGTCCAGCTCGTCCAGGTGCTCTATCACGTAGCGCACCTTTCGGGCCATCTCGGGCTCCTCTCCCCACCAGAGCATCTCTTCCTCGGTGAGTCCCTGCATCCGGCTCTCCATCAGTGCTTTCTGTACCACGTAGGTGTTCACGTCGTTCATCGAAAACTGGTGTAGCTGGGCGCAGGCAAACTCCTCCAGGCTCCCATACTGCTTCATCACCTCGCTCATCATCGGCTTGCCGTCGGGCTGGGGTTTCGGCATCAGACTGCTGCCCATCTGCTGGTACATCTGGATCACTCCCTGCTGGTTTCTTGTAGCCTCCTCTATCACCTGCTGTAGCATCTTCACGCACCTCTTGGGGTTCTGCCTGAGTCGCTTCTCCCTGTCCATCGTATTCTGGCAGAGGGCTAGGATATGGCGGGTCAGCTCCTCCAGCGCGCCCACCTCTTGGCAGAGCCTCGCCAGGGCAGGGGGCAGGGCAGCATTGGCAGCCATCTCTCCATCGCCAGCCCTGCCAGCCATCTCCTCCATTTTATGGATCAACCGGAGGGCATCCTCGGTCATCAACATCTGGTATTGTTCCTTATACATCGGGAAGAAAAGGGGATAGTCGGTAACGAAAGAATTGTTGTAATTTTTCGCAATCTCGGAGAGGCTGAGATGTATCTTTTGGAGCGAAACGCAAGCCGATTTGAAGTCTAGGCATAGATGAAGGCAAGTGCTTTCGTCTATGTCGGAAACCTCAACATCGACCTCCCAAGGGAAGTCGTACGAGAAGTCCTCGAGCGTTTCAAGGCAGCTTTTGGCTGCCTGAAAGGCGGTCAGTATGTCTTGTGGTACGTTGGCGTACGAGTCCATAGAAAGCCCCCTTTCTTTAATAGGTTATGAAGGAGACCTTACTATCGGTTTAAGCTTTTTGAGAACTCATACGAGAGGAAAAGCTCCTTAGGCGCAAAGTTACAAAAAATTCTCGAATCTTCTACACCTTTTTGCAAGAAATATTTCAAGATATTAGATAATTAGTATTATTTAATAGAAGAAGTTCCGCTAGTGGGCTACAGTCGTCATCTTCGGAGGTCTTTTCTATTACTTGTGAAGCTTTGGTTATTTAATACTATCCTCTTAAATAATGTCCTTCTATCCAATTGTTCGATATATGTTTAACCAAAATATTGTGATCTCTTTTCTCAAAGAAGATATACCAAGTGGTCTTTGAGCCTTTTCGTTTGAAGAAAGTGTATTGTAGGTTCATTCCATATCTCTCAAAATGGTAGTAGAGATTACTTGGTATATTGTGATGAATGGCATTAGGTATCTCGTAGATGAAGTTAATGATTTCATCTACATAGGCTACAGCATACGAGTAGCTGTCTTTGTAACCACTTTCTTGCAATATAGCAGGTAAGTACTCCAAGAATTCTTCTGCTTCAGGAAGTATCTGTATATTATACCTTTCCATACATAGCCTTTAATTTGGATTTGCAACGAGCTCGGAATTCTTCTATAGGGATAGAGCGATTCCATTCTTCCTCAAAGGTGTCACTTTCGGGCAAAACATTGTGATCGATGTATATAATCAAAGATTGCAATGTTTCTGTGTTTTCTATGTTCATGACACGTTCCACCAACTGATTTTTAAGATCGGCAAGTGTGGAAGTTGCAATCAATGGTTCGGAAACCATGTCGCAACTCTGCTCTTCAGGTAATGTATATCTGTTTTCTTTCATATCTAATATGTTTATAGGATATTTGTTTGCAAAGATACGCTGAAAATATGATATTTGCAAATATTTTGCTGAAAATCTCTCGGATAATCCGAAAATCTTTGTATCTTTGCACAACAGAAACAAAATCGTAGAGATAAATGAGAATGCAAAATAAAATGGGGATGGCTTGGATGGCTATCCTGATGATTAGCAGCCTGGGATTGCTCTCCTGCCAGGGCGGAAAGACGGCGGCAGGAATGGAGGAGGGGGGAGATACCCTCCAGATGAAGTATGCACAGCTGCTCACCATCGTGAGCCACGATGAGGGGAGCTATACGGAAGTGAAGGTGCATAACCCCTGGAAGGAGGGTACGGAGCTGCACCGCTACATCCTGGTGCCTAAGGGCAAGGAGGGAGATGCCACCATGGCTAAGCTCGCAGGGCAGGCTCATGGCGAAGGCAAGGCGGCTGCCACCCTGGGCGTGAAGACCGACACCGTGCGCACTCCGCTCACAAGCTACCTCGTATTCACCGCCCCTCACTGCCAGCTCCTCACCGAGCTGGGCTGCCAGAATGCCATCACGGGCGTGTGCGACAAGGACTATATCAATATCCCTGACATCAAGAGTAGGGCGCAGGCAGATGCCAAGGTAGCCCATCCTATCATGGACTGTGGTTCCAGCATGCAGCCGGATATCGAGCGCATCATCGCCCTCCATCCCGAGGCTCTGCTCATATCGCCCTTCGAGAACAGCGGTGGATATGGCAAGCTAGACAAGCTCCGCATCCCTATCATCGAGACAGCCGACTATATGGAGACCTCGCCTATGGGCAGGGCGGAATGGATCAAGCTATATGGCTTGCTATTGAGTAGTTCGAAGGCTGATTCTCTGTTCTCTGCCATCGAGAAGGAGTATCTCCAGCTGAAGGCTGAGGCTGCGAAGTTGCCACTGGGCCTCTCCATCCTCACCGAGCGCAAGACGGGCAATGTATGGTATGTGCCGGGCGGCAAGAGCACCATGGGCATCCTGCTGCGTGATGCCCATGCCAAGTATATCTTCGCCGACGATCAGCACAGCGGCAGTCTCTCCATGAGCCCCGAACAGATCATCGCCAAGGGCAACCAGGTGGATGTCTGGGCTTTCAAATACTTCGGCGGAAATGCTTTAAGCAAGAATGATCTTCTAGCTGAATATCAAGGCTATCAGGCTCTGAAAGCATTCCAGACGGGCACCGTCTACGAGACCGATACCAGCTGTGAGCCATACTTCGAACTCACCAGTTTCCATCCCGAGATATTGCTCCGAGAGTTCATCATCCTCTCGCATCCAGAAGCAGGAGATAAGTTTGGCAAACTCAGATTCTATAAGAAATATTAATGAAGAATTAAGAAAGGCTATGGACATCAAAAGATACATTGGCGAGACCACGGAATACGATAAAAAACAGGAAGTGGAACGCCGCAAGGTGAAGAGTTGGCTGAAAAGTGTATGTGCTTTTGCTAATGGCGTAGGCGGTTGCCTGATATTCGGCATAGCCGACGATGATAGCGTTGTGGGTATAGCTGATGCCAAGGGTGATTCGGAGTTTATCAGTCAGAAGATAAAAGAACGAATAGATCCTGTGCCTCAAATTGTGATGAAGATAGAGCAAGTAGAGGGGAAGGAAGTTCTTATACTTCATGTGTTGCAAGGTGATGAAACTCCTTATTATTATATGGGAGATGGTATGCTGGAAACCTACGTTAGAATAGGAAATGAATCGGTTGTGGCTGATGCTACGGAGCATAAAAGACTGGTGCTGCGTGGCAGAAATTCATCCTTTGATGCTCGCCCTAGCGATGAATCTTTTGATGACTATGCCTTTACCAAACTGCGTAGTCGCTATTATGCTTGGAATGGTACAAGCTTTGATGGCAAATTGTATCGTTCGTTCAGCTTGGTGGATGCTAAAGGCATACTTACCAATGCAGGTTTGCTGATGGCTGACGAGTGCCCGATTAGACAGAGTAGGGTGTTTTGTACGAGATGGAATGGAACGACCAAGGCTTCTGGTACAATAGATGCCTTGGACAGTACAGAAATAACAGGTAGTCTAGTTATTCTCCTGGAAGATACGATGGCTTTTATTCGTCGCAATATGCGTACCATCTGGTACAAGGAACCTATGCAGCGTGTAGAGGTGCCTGAATATATGGAGCGCAGCGTGATGGAGGTAGTGGTCAATGCCTTGGCTCATAGAGATTATCTGATACAAGGCAGTGAGATACACGTAGATATGTATGATGACAGAATGGTGATTTATTCTCCTGGAGCGATGCCTGAGGGACGACTCATTCAAGAAATGAACTTAGCCGATATTCCTTCTGTGAGACGCAATCCTGTCATAGCTGATATATTTGCTCAGTTGGGATATATGGAACGAAAGGGGTCTGGCATGGGGAAAATCTTAGGCCCCATCAAGGCTTTGCCTTATTATAGTGAAGAACTGTTGCCAACCTTCTTCTCTGACCGTGCGCAGTTTACGGTGACATTCCCTAATATGATATTGAAGTGGTGTGAGGCTCATCCAGATGTAGAGGTTAACTATGTTGAGACTGATGATACTCAAGATGTCACCCAAGATGTCACCCAAGATGTCACCCAAGATGTCACCCAAGATGTCACCCAAAATGTCACCCAAAATGTCACCCAAAATGATTTAGATAAATGGCTGATTAGAAGTGTATTGAAGAATCCACAAATAACAACAAAGGAATTGGCAATTAAGTCAGGGAAGACTGTGAGGACAGTAAGACGCCATTTAGCTTCTATACCAAATATACGATATATTGGTAGTAGTCGTAATGGTCATTGGGAAGTAGAATCAAATGTTTAAGAAGAGATTCATGAAGAAAACAACGATAGTAGCAGTGTTTTTGGCTCTAGCCATCGTAGCCTTGTTCTTTGCCAACCTGGCGTGGGGTAGCGTGAGCATTCCATTGAGGGAGGTGCTGAGCATATTGGCGCACCCAGGGGTAGATATGACCCCGGCAGACTCCTATTATCCCAATGAGACCATCGAGTCGATGAGTCATTACATCGTGATGGAATCCCGCTTGCCCAATGCCATCACAGCCCTCTTGGCAGGCGCAGCCCTCGCCACGAGCGGACTCTTGCTGCAAACTGCCTTCCGCAATCCCCTGGCGGGGCCTGACGTGTTCGGCATCAGCAGCGGAGCAGCACTGGCTGTGGCGGTGGTGATGCTCGCCTTCGGCGGCAATATCTCTATCGCAGGTTTCTGTATCGGCGGCTTCTTGTCATTGGACGGACTCACCATCGGTGGCTTCCTAGCCATCCTCATCTCCGCCTTCGCCGGAGCCATGCTGGTGATGGGCATCATCACTCTCTTCTCGGCGATGGTGCGCAATCAGGTGGTGCTGCTCATCATCGGCATCATGGTGGGCTATCTGGCGAGCAGCGGCATCTCACTCTTGAATTTCTTTAGCTCGGCAGAGGGCATGAAGTCGTACATGATATGGGGCATGGGCAATATGGGCAATGTGTCGATGACGGAAGTGCCTTACTTCGCCACGGTCACCCTCATCGGCCTGCTGCTCTCGCTCCTGCTGGTAAAGCCCCTCAACGCCCTGCTCCTGGGCGAGCAATACGCCGAGAACCTGGGTTTCAACATTCGCCGATTGCGCATCCTGCTCCTAGTGGTTACAGGTCTCCTGACAGCCGTGGTCACCGCCTTCTGCGGTCCCATCGCCTTCATCGGCCTAGCCACGCCCCACATCGTGCGTCTCCTGATCCGTACCGACAATCATCGTCAGCTCCTGCCCCTCACCATGCTCATGGGCTCCGCCATCGCCCTGCTCTGCAATGCCCTCTGCGTATTGCCAGCAGGTGGCGGCATCATCCCGCTCAATGCCGTAACCCCGCTCTTCGGTGCTCCAGTCATCATCTATGTTTTAGTAAAAAGGAGATAAAAAAACGCAGAATGCAAAAGCATAGCATTCTGCGTTTTTTTATATAATTCTAAATTTTTATGCATTCACGACATTGATTGGATTTCCCTCGATAAATGCCTTCACATTGGCTGCCACCTGCTTGTTGAGTCGCTCACGAGCCTCGTAGGTAGCCCAGGCGATGTGAGGGGTGAGGTAAGCGTTAGGCTCGCCAAAGAGTGGATTCTCCTTCTGTGGAGGCTCCTGCTCCATCACGTCGGCGCAGTAGGCACCCAGTTCACCTGCGTGCAGGGCGGCTGCCACGGCGTTCTCATCCACCAATGGTCCACGCCCCGTATTCACCAAGATGGCGGTGTCCTTCATCTTCTGCAGACTCTCCTCATTGATGAAATGGTAGGTATCATCAGCCAATGGGCAGTGGAGGGAGAGGATGTCGCTCACGGCTAGCAGACCGTCCTTATGCACTTTTGTGATCCAATCGGGCAGGTCGGAAGAATTCTTGCTGGTGCAGGCATACACGTCCATGCCAAAGTCGTGGGCGATGGTGGCTACCTTCATGCCGATATTTCCCAAGCCCATGATGCCAAACTTCTTGCCGGCAAGCTCCATCAGCGGAGTGTCCCAATAACAGAAGTCCTTATTGTAAGCCCAGCGCTCGTTGCGATTCTCCTGGGTGTAGTGCTCCACACGGTTGGTTACCGCCAGGATGAGGGCGAAGGTCTGCTGAGCCACGCTATCGGTGCTGTAGGCAGGGATGTTGGTCACGATGACCCCACGCTCCTTGGCTGCCTTGATGTCTACCACATTGAAGCCTGTGGCCTGGATGCCGATGTATTTGAGGTTAGGGAGTTGTGCCAGTGTGTCGGCATCTATCTGTACCTTGTTGAGCAGGATGATGTCAGCATCCTTGGCTCTTTCCACCTTCTCCTCGTCAGAGGTGCGGGGATAAACCACCACCTCGCCCAGCTCTTCCAGCAAATGGTAATCCAAGTCGCCAGGGTTGGCTGCGTAACCGTCTAATATTACTATCTTCATAATTTCTTTCTCGTTTTATTAAAAAAGTATATGATCAAATTATTAAAAAAGTATATGATCAAAAAGAGAAAAGCCTTCCCCAAGAGAGAAAGGCTTTTCATTGTATAGTTTATTCGTTCATCAAGAACTTCTTGAATGCCTCAAAGTCCTTCGTCATCTCGATGCTCTTCTTCTCACCCTTCATGAATTCGGCGAGGCGAGCTGGTATCTCGATGTCGCTACCCAGGATGCTGTCCACCTTCTCCTTAAACTTGGCAGGATGGGCGGTCTCCAAGAACACACCTACCTCGCCTGGCTTCAACTGCTCCTTTAAGGCGCGGTAACCGCAAGCTCCGTGAGGATCAAGTACATACTTGGTCTCGTTGTGGCACTGCTTCATGGTATCTGCTATCTGCTCGTCCTTGTAGGTGGCACCGCTGATGTAGGCTGTGATGGCATCGTGAGAGCCCTTGTAGAGGTCGTAGATGCGGGCAAAGTTTGAAGGGTCGCCCACGTCCATGGCATTGGCGATGGTCTGCTTGCTAGGCTGAGGATTGTACTCGCCCGTCTGCAGATAGTTGTAGAAGATATCGTTGGCATTGTTGGCTGCGATGAAGCGGTGGATAGGCAATCCCATCTCATGGCCGAAGAGACCGGCTGTGATGTTGCCGAAGTTGCCGCTAGGTACGCAGATCACGAGCCTGTCGGCAAGGCCCTTCTCCTTCATGCGAGCGTAGGCATTGAAATAATAGAAAGCCTGAGGCAAGAAGCGAGCCACGTTGATAGAGTTGGCTGAGGTGAGCTTCATGTGCTTGTTGAGCTCCTCGTCCATGAAGGCTGACTTGACCAATGCCTGGCAGTCGTCGAACACGCCATCCACCTCCAGGGCAGTGATGTTCTGACCGAGTGTGGTAAACTGGCTCTCCTGAATCTTGCTCACCTTGCCCTTAGGATAGAGCACATACACGTGGATGCCGTCCACCCCGAGGAATCCGTTGGCTACGGCACTACCGGTATCACCCGATGTAGCCACGAGCACATTCACTTCCTCCTTGCCCTCCTGGCGCACGAAGTACTGCAAGAGGCGAGCCATGAAGCGAGCACCCACATCCTTGAAGGCGAGGGTAGGACCATGGAAGAGCTCCAGAGAGTAGATGTTAGGTTCCACCTCTACCACAGGACAGTCGAATGCCAAGGTGTCATAGACGATCTTCTTCAATGACTCGGCATCCACGTCCTCGCCAAAGAAGGCGTCAGCCACCTTGTAGGCTATCTCCTGGAAGGAGTACTTCTCGATGTTGTCGAAGAACTCCTGTGGCAACTTCTTGATGATTTCTGGCATATAGAGACCACGGTCTTCTGCCAATCCCTTGACTACCGCCTTGTGAAGGTCGGCGATAGGTGCTTTCTTATTTGTTGAATAGTATTTCATTTTTTTACTTTGCCTTAATTCCGCAACACTATAGTTTAACATTATTTATAAGTGCCTGAGCAACAAAAAGTTGCCCAGGATTTTGCCATGTCAGAATTTTCACTTACCTTAGTGTTGCGAAAAGAAGACAAGCAAAACTCTAATATGACATGGCAAAGATACAAATAAAATCTGAGAAACTCACTCCTTTTGGAGGAATTTTTTCTATTATGGAGCAATTTGATGCTCTTTTAGCTCAAACCATAGATTCCACCTTGGGATTGAGATGCACTATGTTTGGTTATCAATATAGCGAAATTCTACGCTCTCTGATGTGCGTATATCTTTGTGGCGGCTCATGTATTGAGGATGTTACAACTCACTTGATGAAACATTTGTCTCTTCATCCAACTCTTCGCACTTGCAGCGCAGACACCATATTGCGTGCTATCGAAGAACTGACTTGTAAGAACATCACCTATAAATCTGCTTCTGGCAACTCCTATGATTTCAATACTGCAGACAAGATGAACTGCTTATTGATCAAAGCCCTGCTTGCTACTGGTCAATTGAAATCCGGTCAAGAGTATGATTTTGACTTTGACCATCAGTTCATTGAAACAGAGAAGCATGATGCAAAACCAACCTACAAGAAGTTCCTGGGCTATAGTCCAGGTGTGGCAGTCATTAACGACATGATTGTCGGTATTGAAAATAGAGACGGCAACACAAACGTGCGCTTCAACCAAAGAGAGACTTTGGAAAGAATCTTCAAGCGACTGGAGGCATCAGAAGTATATATATCCCGTGCCCGCATGGATTGCGGCTCATGCTCGGAGGAAATCGTAGATATGGTAGAGGCTCATTGCAGGCATTTTTATATTCGTGCCAACAGATGCTCTTCCTTCTACGATTCCATGTTTGCCTTGACTGGATGGAAAACTGTTGAAATCAACGGTATTGAATTTGAGCTGAATTCCATCCTTGTTGAGAAATGGAAAGGAAAACCGTATCGTCTTGTCATACAGAGACAAAGGCGAATAGA
>OOCQ01000493.1_pt1 | contig 33001 bp, 29 predicted proteins | sample 1671121 | NCBI WGS metagenome assembly OOCQ01 (sample SAMN06348124, study PRJEB24527) | human gut metagenome | biome: human gut; feature: ankylosing spondylitis patient; material: feces | host: Homo sapiens | place: China | collected 2015-10 | reverse complement strand
ACAAATGGAAACAAAAAAATATCGCTCAAGAATAAAAACTTGAGCGATATTTTTTTGATGTATATATACTAGCATCGCGGATACGCTTACCAGCAGATGAACACAAATGATTTTCTCTGAGGACATGGAGATAAGTATTCTGTACACGGATGTTATCAATCTTCACTTTCTTACCACCGTCTTGTTCATAGTACACATTGTAACGTTTAGCGTTGTCTACATATTGCATTCCGCATATGCGCTTTCGAGCCAGCCCGATGATTTCACGATGTTGATGGCGTGCGCACTAAAGTTGATAAACAGCGCACCAATACATAATGTTAGTTTCTTGTTCGAGTTTTTTGTTTTCATAAATTTTTCGTTTTGTTCGCTTGCAAAGTTAGACAATGCTCCTTGTATCATAGTTAATTATTCGACAAAAGAGGTGGGTAAATTATCAAAGTGTTGATAGTCAGTGGTTTGTGATGTAGATTTAGTCGGGTGAATTATAGGCGCAGAGACAGGGACTGTTGGTTCTGTTGCCGATTCTTCATTGTGATGTTGTACAAATATACTTGTTTTTAATTGCTATAATTAGCCAATGTATGGATAAATTTTTGATAATAAGAAAATAATTTGTAACTTAGCACCAAATTTCTATAATATAAAAAAAACAAAGTATGATTATAACTACGACACCAATGATAGAAGGCTCTCCCGTGCGAGAATATAAAGGCATAGTGACGAGCGAAGTTATTATAGGAGCAAACGCTTTCAGAGACCTTTTTGCAAGTATTCGTGATGTCTTCGGAGGACGAAGTTCAAGTTATGAGAAGGTCTTCGCAAAGGCACGTAACAACGCAATGGACGAAATAAAGGAACAGGCTGAGCAGCTTGGAGCAAATGCTATTGTTGGCGTAAAGGTTGACTACGAGACAGTTGGCGAATCGAATTCCATGCTGATGGTTATTTGCTGTGGCACGGCTGTCTTGGTATGACACGTAGGTGATATTGACGAAAATGCTTTTAACAGAAGAAAATGAAATATACGAATGCTATAATTGCGGCATTGCTGATGTGCGGTGTTACCGTGACAAATGCCGAAACTAAGACTATAAAGGTTAAACTGACAAACCCTTTGAACGTGAAACGCAGTGACGTGCCGGTGGTGGTGTCTTTGCGTGACGTACAGTTTAATGTGGTTGATGCGGTGGTAAAGGATGGCGACAGGGAAGTGTCGTCGCAGATAGACGACCTTGACCGCAACCTGCGCAATGATGAACTTGCTTTCGTTATAGATATGGAGGCAAAGGGAAAGAAGACGCTTACCGTGGAATTGTATTCCGACAAGCAGGCGGAGCGCAACTATCCTCGCCGTACGTACGGCGATATGATAGTGAGGGATTTCAAGACGAAGAAGAAAAACAAGTTCCCGGGCTACATCCATTCTCTTTCCGCACCGGAAGGCGTAGATGTGTTCCATCTCCTGCATCATCATGGTGCGGACTTCGAGTCGGAACTTGTGGCATACAGAGTATATTTCGACGAGCGTCAGACTTACGACCTATATGGCAAGTACAACAAGCAACTTGAGCTGCAGACGAGCCAGTTCTATCCTGACGACGAGCAGCTTGCTGCCGGTTATGGCGATGACGTGCTGTGGGCAGGACAGACGGTAGGATTGGGTGCCTTGCGTGGTTGGGACGGACAGAAGCCTACTATGGTCAGTCCGGTTAAGTCGAGAGGCCAGCGCATGGTGGCAAGCGGTCCGGTAAGGACAATTGTGGAGCTTACCGATGAAGGCTGGCAACTTGGAGGACAGACCTTCAACATCAGGCAGAACGTGATAATCTATGCCGGCCACAGAGACTGTGAGGTGCAGGTGTATCAGGATGCGCCGGTGAAAGAAGTGCAGTTCGCAACAGGAGTGATAAACCTTAACGACAAGATGTATTCCGACCACAAAGGTCTCGTTGGCGACTGGGGTGGCAACTGGCCTAACGGAGCCAAGGATTCCATTGCCGGGAAACCGAAAATAGTGGTAGGTCTTGCGGTAAACGTCCCTGAGAAATACGTTATCAGTGAGCCTGCCAATCAGAAAGACCAATTCCTGTATACTCTTGGCATGAAGGGAAGTGACAGGCTTACGTATAATATGGCTTTCACCTGCGACAAGGAAAGCTTTGGCTTCAAGGATGCAAAGGAGTGGTTTGCATGGATGAAGCAGTGGAAGAAAGAACTCGACAACCCTGTAAAGGTGACGGTAGAATGGTAAAAAATAAAGTTTGATGGCTTTTTCTGTTTAAGTTATGTAGTGATTAGTATTAGGGCTGCGTATGAATAGTAGAAAGACATTAACCATTAAAATAGAAGAAAGATGAAAGAGTTTATAAAAAATGTAGGTGCGACGGTAGTTGGAATCTTCGTCTTCACCATATTGGTAGGTGCTATCGGCATGATGAGTCTTGTAGGAATGGTTGCATCCGGCAGCTCAGCAAAGGATGTGGCAGACAATACTGTATTCGTTATAAACCTTGAGGGTCAGCTTCAGGAACGCTCGGTAGACAATCCGTTTTCGCAGTATCTTGGCGGTGCGGCGTCAACGATAGGTCTCGATGACTTGCTTGACGGTATAAAGAAAGCAAAGGAAAACGACAAGATAAAAGGCATCTACATCGAGGCGGGAGCCTTTGCTCCGGATTCTTATGCTTCGCTGCAGGCTGTGCGTAAGGCGTTGGTCGATTTCAAAAAGAGCGGTAAGTGGATTGTTGCCTATGGCGATATGTATACCCAGGCTACATATTATGTGGCTTCTGTTGCAGACAAGGTTTATCTTAATCCGAGCGGACAGATAGACTGGCATGGTCTTGCTTCGCAGACGATGTTTCTGAAAGACGCCCTCGCTAAGTTCGGTGTACGGATGCAGGTGGTGAAGGTGGGAGCCTATAAGAGTGCTACCGAGATGTTCACCGGCGACAAGATGAGCGACGCAAACCGTGAGCAGGTTACCGCCTTCTTGGGTGGCATCTGGCAGAATGTGTGTCAGGATGTGGCAAAGAGCCGTAAGGTGAGTGTTGGACAGCTCAACCAGTATGCCGACAACTTTATAACCTTTGCTGAGCCAAAGAGTTATGTCGGTATGAAGCTCGTAGACGGACTTCTTTATCATGACCAGCTGAAGGATGAAGTGAAGAAACTCATGAAGTTAGGCAAGGATGATGATATCAGCACGATAGGTCTTGCCGGTATAATGAATGTGCCGGGAGGAAAAGAAGAAGGTGACGAGATTGCTGTTTATTATGCCTATGGAGACATTGTAGACGGCGCATCTGGAGCATTGTCGCAGAGCGAGAGTGTGATAGACGGAACCAAGGTGAGCAAGGATCTTGAGAACCTTGCCGACGATGATGATGTCAAGGCTGTTGTTGTACGTATCAATTCTGGCGGTGGTAGTGCCTATGCCTCAGAACAAATATGGAGGGCAATACAGTTAGTGAAGGCAAAGAAGCCTGTCGTTGTTTCCATGGGAGGCATGGCGGCATCCGGCGGCTATTATATGAGCTGCTCTGCAAACTGGATCGTTGCTGAACCTACCACTCTTACCGGTAGTATCGGTATCTTCGGAATGTTCCCAGACATGAGTGGTCTTGTCACACAGAAGCTGGGTGTGAAGTTTGATGAGGTAAAGACAAACAAGAACAGTGCCTTCGGCACAATGGCTCGTCCGTTCTCTGAAGAAGAGATGGCTTATCTCTCTTCATACATAAGTAGGGGATACAGTCTCTTCCGCCAGCGTGTGGCAGACGGCAGACACATGAGTGTTGATGCAGTGGAGAAAGTGGCACAGGGTCATGTGTGGGTAGGACAGGATGCTCTGAAGATAAAGCTCGTAGACCAGCTCGGCGGACTGGACGATGCTGTGGCAAAGGCTGCCAAGCTTGCCAAGCTGGATGAGTATTATACGGCATCTTATCCGGGTAAGGCAGACTGGCTTGATCAGTTCACGAGTGCAATGTCTTCAGGAAGCTACATCGACAATCAAATGCGTGTGGCAATGGGAGAATACTACTCAACGTTCATGCTGCTGAAAGATATCAACAAACAGTCTGCTATCCAGGCACGCATACCGTATATGGTAAATATTAAATAGTATATTCAGACAATGATGAATGAGGAATGGAGTCTTCAATGGCACTTCATCCCCCATTCTTCATTATTAGTTAAAGAATGGAAGGCGATTTTATAAAGATAAATGAATGGCTGTTGCCGCTTAGCTGGATTTACGGCTGGGGAGTAAGGCTGCGCAACCAGATGTTCGAACTCGGCATCTTGAAAAGCAGAACCTTTGACATCCCAGTCATTGCTGTGGGTAACATCACCGTAGGCGGGTCGGGAAAGACCCCACATGTGGAGTATCTCATAAACATGCTCTGCAGCAAGGTGAAGGTGGCTGTGCTGAGCCGTGGCTACAAGAGGAAAAGCCGTGGTTATGTGCTTGCCGAAGCTGACACCGCTATGGCGGAAATCGGTGATGAGCCATATCAGATGAAGCGTAAGTTCAAGGATATCTATGTGGCGGTGGATAAAGACCGCTGTCATGGAATCGACCAAATAACAGGAAACAAGGAAACATCAGACACCGATGTAATACTTCTCGACGATGCCTTCCAGCACCGGTATGTAAAACCGGGAATAAACATACTGCTCGTAGACTACCACCGGCTCATCATGTACGACAAGCTGTTGCCGGCAGGAAGACTGCGGGAACCGAAAAGCGGAAAGTCGAGAGCAGACATCGTTATCGTTACGAAATGCCCGCAAGACCTTAAGCCGATGGAGTTCAGAGTTATTACAAAGACCATGAATCTCTATCCATATCAGAAGCTTTTCTTCACTACGCTGAAGTATGGAAACCTGAAACCCGTATACTGCGGACCAGACAGGGAACTGTCTTCCATAAATGAAAATACCCACGTGTTGCTCCTTACCGGAATAGCATCGCCGAAGCAGATGATAGTGGACCTTGAGCCATACACAAAGAACATCAAACCGCTCACATTTGCAGACCATCATCAGTTTACTGCTTCTGACATAGAGCGCATAAACAGGATGTATGCCGAGGTGGAAGGAGACGACAAGATAATAATAACAACCGAGAAAGATAATGCCAGACTGTTTGGCATGAAAGGACTCAATGATGAAGTGCGGCAGCATCTTTTCGTGTTGCCCGTTTCGGTGGACTTCATGCTTGGACAGGAGGAAGAGTTTAAAGAAAAAATTATAGGCTATGTACGAAAAAATTCAAGAAACAGCATCCTGGCTAAAACAAAGGATGACAACAAGTCCGACAACAGCAATAATCCTGGGAACAGGCCTCGGACAATTAGCTTCAGAAATCACTGACAGCTATGAGTATTCATACAAGGAAATTCCTAACTTCCCTGTATCAACAGTAGAGGGACATGCCGGAAAGCTGATCTTCGGTAAGTTGGGTGGTGTTGACATCATGGCAATGGAGGGACGTTTCCACTACTATGAGGGCTACTCCATGAAGGAAGTTACATTCCCTATCCGTGTGATGTACGAGCTGGGCATCAAGACACTTTTCGTTTCCAATGCGTCAGGTGGCATGAACCCGGACTTCCAAATAGGTGACCTTATGATTATCACCGACCACATCAACTTCTTCCCGGAGCATCCGCTGCGCGGAAAGAACTTCCCTACAGGCCCACGCTTCCCTGACATGCATGAGACCTACGACCATGCCCTAATAGCAGAGGCTGATGCTATAGCAAAGGAGAAGGGCATCCGTGTTGTGCACGGAGTGTATATGGGTGTTCAGGGACCAACATTCGAAACCCCTGCTGAGTATAAGATGTACCATCGTATGGGTGCCGACGCTGTGGGTATGAGTACTGTGCCGGAGGTTATCGTGGCTCACCATTGTGGCATCAAGACCTTCGGAATCAGTATTATTACAGACCTCGGACTCGAGGACACTCCTGTTGAGGTAAGCCATGAGGAAGTACAGGTGGCAGCAAACAAGGCACAGCCGCTGATGACTGAAATCATGAGAGAGATGATACGTAGAGCATAATAAATCATTATGCTTTCATGTTGTTGGAGTGGGGGGATGGATAAAACTGTCTACTCCACTCATATACATTATTATATATATAGGTATTAAATGACTGATATTTCAAGATTAGGTGAGTTCGGACTCATCCATCGTCTTACCGATGACATAAAAATCAAGAATGAATCCACAGTAAAGGGTGTCGGTGATGACTGTGCCGTGATGCACTATCCGGATAAGGAAGTGCTTGTTACAACCGATATGCTGATGGAGGGCGTACACTTCGACCTTACATATATTGACCAGCAGCATCTCGGATATAAGTCCGCAATGGTCAACATCAGTGACATTATCGCTATGGGGGGCACACCGCGGCAGATGACCGTGAGTCTTGCACTCAGCAAGAGATTCACTGTTGAAGACATGGAACAGTTCTATAGCGGGCTGCGCATGGCATGCGACAAATACGGCATAGACATTGTTGGCGGTGACACCACTTCTTCATATACAGGAATGGCAATAAGCATAACGTGTATCGGTGAGGCTGACAAAAATGATATCATTTACAGAAATGGCGCACATGATACAGACCTTGTATGTGTGTCGGGCGACCTTGGAGCGGCATACATGGGACTGCAGTTGTTGGAAAGAGAGAAAAGCGTATACTATCAGCAGGTGGTAGAGGCAAAGAAGAAAAATGACAAGAAAGCTCTTGAGCAGTTGGCAAGCTTCCAACCGGACTTCGCGGGAAAGGAATATCTGCTGCAACGACAACTGAAACCAGAAGCAAGGGGGGATATATTGAAAAAGCTTCATGAGCTGAATATAAAGCCTACCGCAATGATGGATGTAAGCGACGGACTGAGCAGCGAACTGATGCATATCTGCACGCAGAGCGGATGCGGTTGCCGTATCTATGAAAAGAATATTCCGATAGACTATCAGACAGCGGTAATGGCAGAAGAGATGAATCTTAACGTTACTACATGCGCTATGAATGGAGGTGAAGACTATGAACTGCTCTTTACCGTGCCGATAGGTGACCACGACAAGATACAACAGCTTGACGACGTGAAGCTTATTGGACATATAACAAAGAAGGAACTCGGAAATGTACTCGTTACAAGAGATGGCAATGAGTTTGAATTAAAGGCACAGGGCTGGAACCCGCTTGCATAAATTTTTTATGGAAATGGAAGATTTGAACAGGATACAGAAAGAAAAGAAAATAAGAAGAGAGCTTGACTTGTTGATGCGTACCGGTGAACTGCTTGTTGCCAGCGGTGCAGATACTAGTCGGATAATAAGAAACCTGCACCGTGTGGCAGCATACCTCGGTTTGCCGTCAGAGAATCTGCATATTCATGTTACATATAATATGTTGCAGGTAAACCTCAGCGATGAGGAACATTCGCTCAGCAAGTTTCAGCGTTGTGATGAGCATGGCATAAACATGACGGCAATATCTGCGGTGAGTAAACTATCCTGGAATGCAATAAAGGAAGACTATTCCCTTGACAAGTACGAACAGGAATTGGAGAGGATAGGCAAACGTCCGCGCAACTATACCGTCAATCAGGTTGCTATAGGAGCAGGATTCGCCTGTGGAGGATTCTGCATACAGTTCGGTTGCGACTGGACGGCTTTCTTCTATGCCTCCATAGCTGCGATAATAGGTTTTCGTCTGAGGGCGTATCTTAATAAGTCTGGTTCAAACGCCTATGTGAATATCGGTGTAGCAGCATTCGTATCCACCATTATTGCATGGCTTTCGGCTTACCTGACCTTGTCTCCCACAGTTGTAGGACTTATGCCGGAATGGCTTGCACAGATTCTGCATACAGACACTCCGTGGCATCCTCTTATGGCTTGCGCTCTGTTCATCGTGCCGGGAGTTCCCTTGATAAACTTCGTGTCGGATATGATAGAAAACCATATAGAGATGGGACTAAACCGTGCCATCAACACTCTGCTTATGGTTACGGCAATGTCGTTTGGAATATCTATGGCTATTACGGTGTGTGGAGTGGACAACTTCGTAAAGGATCTAAGCATGACGCCCCACAGTTCCTATCTGAGCTATTCCATAGCAGCAGCCATCTCCGCAATGGGATTCTCCATGATATTCAACATCCCCAAGCGTTTGCTATGGGTGGTTGCTTTGGGAGGTATAATAGCGGTGTGTACAAGAAACTTCGTTAATCTTGGTGCCAGCAACAATAATGTAGGACTCGATCAGGGACCTATAATGGCTTCACTTGTCGGTTCGTTCCTCATAAGTCTGTTGTGTGTGAAATTCGTGCATGTCTTTCACACCCCTCATCATTGTCTTGCTATACCAAGCGTTATACCGATGGTGCCTGGAGTGTTGATGTATAGGGCACTCTTCGCTCTGATAGAAATGCAGGGTATTGTGGGAGAGCTGACAGAAGCGTTTTCCAATGCCGTCAAAGCTTCACTTATCATACTTTGTATTGCCATTGGAGTGGCAATACCGAATATCTATGCACGGCGTTGGTTGAATCCGATGCGTAAGCAGAAGCTCAACCGTCTTATCGCCCAGCGTAGGGAGAAGAGAATATTCGAAGGACTTGATCCGGAGTAACAGTTTGATATTATAATAGGTATATACCTTATTATTATATATAGAGAGTTTTACACCTTTATAATATATTAGGTCTACACCATATTGTGTTTATAAGTCTTTACTCTATAACAATTAATATATAGCGATATGACATTATACGATGCAATTTTCGAACGCCATAGTGTACGTGACTACTTGGAACAGCCATTTCCACGTGAAATAAGGTATGACTTAGGAGAAAAAGCAGACGATATCAGTGAAGAAGGTGACTTGAATGTACAGTTGGTAATTGGAGAAAAAGAAGCTTTTAGTGGAATTAATTCTTATGGAAGATTCCATGGTGCGCAGAACTATTTCATAATGATAGGCAGGAAATCTCCTGACCTTGACATGCGGATTGGTTATTATGGTGAGAAGCTCGTCTTGTTTCTGCAAACCCTTGGGCTTAATTCTTGTTGGGTAGGTATGACATACAAGAAGGTTCCCTCAGCATACCGTTTGTGTGATGATGAGAAAATAGTATGTGTGATAGCCTTCGGATATGGAAAGACGTCAGGCGTAAGACATAGAATAAAGACCGTAAGTCAGGTCAGCAATGCTTCTGAGAAGACACCTGAATGGTTCCTTAAAGGAGTGGAAGCCGCCCTGCTTGCTCCTACAGCATTGAATCAGCAGAAATTCTCGTTTGAGTATATGGGAGAAGGAGAAAACGGAAAAGGTCTTGTCCGTGCGCAACGAGGCTTTTCTATCTTTGGATATACAAAGATAGATCTGGGAATAGCCATGTTGCATTTCGAACTTGGTGCCGGAAAAGACAATTTCGAATGGGTATAATGACAATATAGCTGACAAACCGTCATAACAATAGTGTGTCAAAATGTCGTAAAGATGTTTTGGCACACTTTTCGTATAAATGCAAACGAACGTCTACAGGTATATGCAGACAAAATATAGTATAAACAAATTAAAAACATACAATTATGAATATTAAACCATTAGCAGACAGAGTTTTGATTGAACCGGCTCCGGCAGAGGAGAAGGTTGGTGGAATTATTATCCCTGACACAGCAAAAGAGAAGCCTTTGCATGGTAAGGTCGTTGCAGCAGGCAACGGAACAAAGGATGAGGAGATGATTCTTAAGAAAGGCGATGAGGTGCTTTACGGAAAGTATTCTGGAACAGAGCTTGAATTCGAGGGTAACAAATACCTTATGATGCGTCAGAGCGATGTTCTCGCTGTTATTACAAAATAATTAATCTGTTAATTTAAGAAAGGAAAAAATCATGGCAAAAGAGATAAAGTTTGATGTTGATGCTCGTGAGCAGCTGAAGCAAGGTGTTGACCAGTTGGCTAACGCAGTAAAGGTGACACTTGGTCCTAAGGGACGTAATGTTGTTATCGAGAAGAAGTTCGGTGCTCCACAGATTACTAAGGACGGTGTAACCGTAGCAAAGGAGATTGAGCTGGAGGATAAGTTCCAGAATACAGGTGCACAGCTCGTAAAGAGCGTTGCAAGCAAGACTGGTGATGATGCCGGTGACGGAACAACAACAGCTACAATCCTTACACAGGCTATTGTTACAGAGGGCTTGAAGAATGTAACTGCCGGTGCTAACCCATTGGATTTGAAGCGTGGTATCGACAAGGCTGTTAACGCTGTTGTTGACTATATCAAGGAGAATGCTGAGGTAGTCAATGACAATTACGACAAGATAGAGCAGGTGGCAACAGTAAGTGCCAACAACGATCCTGAAATTGGTAAGCTTATCGCTGACGCTATGCGTAAGGTAAGCAAGGACGGTGTAATCACTATCGAGGAGAGCAAGAGCCGCGACACATATATCAATGTTGTAGAGGGTATGCAGTTCGACCGTGGTTATCTGAGCGGATATTTTGTTACAGATTCCGACAAGATGGAGTGTGTAATGGATAACCCATACATCCTTATCTATGACAAGAAGATAAGCAACATCAAAGATTTCTTGCCAATTCTGCAGCCAGCAGCAGAGAGCGGACGTCCATTGCTCGTTATAGCAGAGGATGTTGATTCAGAGGCTCTTACAACATTGGTTGTAAACCGTCTGCGTGGCGGATTGAAGATTTGTGCTGTCAAGGCTCCTGGCTTCGGTGACCGTCGTAAGGCAATGCTTGAAGATATAGCAGTACTTACAGGTGGTGTTGTTATCAGCGAGGAGAAGGGCTTGAAGCTTGAGCAGGCTACATTGGAGATGCTTGGTACTTGCGACAAGGTTACTGTTTCCAAGGATAACACAACAATCGTTAAGGGCGCTGGTCACAAAGAGCTTATCGCAGACCGTATCGCACAGATCAAGAACGAGATTGCCAATACAACAAGTTCTTATGATAAGGAGAAGCTGCAGGAGCGTCTTGCAAAGATGGCAGGTGGCGTAGCAGTTCTTTATGTTGGTGCCAACAGCGAGGTTGAGATGAAGGAGAAGAAAGACCGTGTTGACGATGCACTCTGCGCTACACGTGCAGCAATAGAGGAAGGTGTTGTCGTTGGTGGCGGTACAACATACATCCGTGCTCTTGAGGCTCTGAAGAATGTTAAGGGCGAGAATGCAGACGAGCAGACAGGTGTTAACATCGTGGAGCGTGCCATCGAAGAGCCGCTTCGTCAGATTGTTCGCAATGCAGGTGGCGAAGGTGCTGTCGTAGTACAGAAGGTTCGTGAGGGTGAAGGTGACTATGGTTACAATGCCCGTAAGGATGTTTATGAGGATTTGCGTGCAGCTGGTGTCATCGATCCAGCCAAGGTTGAACGTGTTGCTCTTGAGAACGCCGCTTCCATTGCTGGCATGTTCCTTACAACAGAGTGCTTGATTGTTGACAAGCCAGAGGAGAAGCCTCAGATGCCGATGGGCAACCCAGGAATGGGTGGTATGATGTAATTTGATATGTCAAGATAACAAAAAAAGAGTTTGTCTAAGCAGGCAAGCTCTTTTTTGTGTTTTATTTCAAATAAAGCTGCTTTTTATAGTTGAAATATTTTGTTCATATTGATTTAAGTTGTAATTTTGCGCATGAAAAGATGAGAATTATATTAGAGATTAATATAACATTATTTTTTGATTTGTTTTAGTAGATTAGTTTTTAAGTAGTTTGTTTTTGAAAATCGGTTGTCGGGAGACATCCGATTTTTTTTGCTTTGAAAAGCACTGAAAATCAATGTGGTGGCTGGCACATATTGGTATGTTGCCAGCCTTTTTATATGTATTTTCTATATGTATTATGTATGGGCTTTTTATCATTTACATCATGAGAAATGCCATCCTGCATCCTCTATCAGCTCAATACAAGGCACTTGCAGAGCTTGACAGGTTTGTTCGCACATCCCCTAACGCAATAGACAGCTATGCAAGACGATGCGATGTGCTGAGAAGGTTCAGACAAAAGTAATGACTGTTCTCAATCATACAACTTTCCCACTTGCAGTTTGCGCTGCTTCTGCGGATGATACTTCTCGTTGATGACGCTGCGTGAGGGTTTGTAGTAGCGAGTGTGGACTCCAAGCAGGTCGAATATCACCTGCGGGAGATTATCGGTCATGAAGGGACGGTTGACGGACTTCCTTATCCTCTCCACCTCTTGTGGATGTCTTGCTGCATAGAGAGGTGAGACGTATATCAGGAAAGGTATGTCGAGCTGATAGCGTATCGCACGGGTGTCGTCAGTCTTCAGGTCGGTGCGTCCCTGTTGCAGACGGTAGTTATATACCTCCTCGCCATGGTCGGAGAAATACATCACAATGGCATTGCGGTTGGAAAACATACTTATTATGCTGTCCACCACAAAGTCATTGTATAGCGTAGCGTTCAGATAGTCAGCCACTACGCCGCGCTGCTCCTTGCTGAGTGGCAGACGGTTCTTTATGTCGCATGGCTTGAACTTGGCGAATTCAGCAGGATGACGCTCGCCATAGGCAGCATGCTGTCCATAGAGATGGAAGATGATGAAGTTGCGGCGGGCGGCTTCTATGTCGTTACGCTTCTTGCTGTAATCGTCAATCAGCTGCATGTCGTAGTCGAAAGTGCGGGTGTTGTGGTGGTCGAAGATATACGGACCGATGCCTGGAGCATTGAAGAATCCCATGGAAGCATTGAACTCCTTGTCCATCTCCATGCCGGCATACTGGTTGCTATAGAACACAACGTTGTATCCGCAACGGCGCAAGATGAAAGGAAACAGCGGTGCATCGCACCAACTGCTGCTGTCGCCTACAGCCACAGGCGACAGAAACTGTTTGAAGTTCTGCGTAGTGCCGTTGTCAGATGCCACCACATCATTGAATACAAACAGACAGCCTTGGTTGGCACGAGCCTTCAGTCTTGGGTTGGTGTCGTAAGTGCCGTCGTAGAGATTACTCATGTGTCGGTTGAACGATTCGCCCACAATCAACACAAAGTCAGCTTCCTTTTCGCTGCATGTCACCTTCTCCTTATATTCTTGTAGAGAGCAGGCGCAACGAGAGAACTCGTCGCGAAATCCCATATATGTAAGTGTAGACTGCCATATATTCCACATCGCATTCCTTTTTATAGGCGATTTGAACCTCGCCACGCGGTCATAGTTGGCTTCTACATCAGGACCGAAAAAGACAGTCTGACCTATCATTACCATACACAAGACGGTAAAGGCAACTGCCGGAATACGGTGTGACGGGAATATTCGCCAGCGCATGGCACGGCGTCCCAACCATATCTCTGCTGCAAAAAGCAGAATATATACAGACAAGATGCCCAGGGTAGGGAGGGAGAGGATGTAAGTAGAGAAGAACTCAGAACTTTCCCGTCCGTTTGTCTCACATAGGAACTGCCATGAATAAGCGTCCCAATGGCGGTTGAACATTATCAGCATAAACACGTTGCTTAAGCTGTATGCGGCAACTACAGACTGCAGCATGGTGTGAATGATACGTTCAGTCTTTGGTCCCGTTAGTGATACTAAGGCACACAAAGCCCATGAGAAGACACCATAGTATAGTATATTAAATAATGTGGCAACCGGTGCGTCCCACCACGTGTGGGTGTTTAGCATAAACATCTCAGGCATCATCAACAACACCACGTATGTAGCGCACACCACCGGATTAATCTTTTTTGAAGTATTGGTCATAATCTTTTTTTAGTTGACGGGTGACGAACAGACAAGTTGACGATGGGTTTTGCTCGGGAGCAGGCAAATTGTCAGTTCGTTTCCTCGTCTGCAAAAGTAACATATTTGTCAGTCAACAGCAAAGAAAATGCTTATTTGTTTTGTAAATGGCATATCGGGCGATGCTTCTCCATGCGAAAAAAATGTAGAACTAATGATTTACTCTGGTTTTATGCTTCTTTGTGTTGTCGGTTTTTGTGTAAATCAGAACGTTCAGAAAAAAATCCTTCACAGTAATTATCAATAGAACTGATATATTATCTGTGAAGGATTCATTATTAACAAACTACTTGATGACCTGTTTCATGGTCTTTACAGTACCGTCGGCAAGTTTCATCTTGGCGATGAAAATTCCATTGTGTGGCGACTGTACCTTGCGACCACTCATGTCCATATATTCAATATCCACTACATCCTTGTCCGTGTTGCGTATGCTGTTGATGCCAGTAGTGATGTTTCCTTCAGCATCGATGCTGACAAGCGGTGAGAAATATTTAGTGCCGTTGTCCAGCAGGAAGCTCTGTACGTCAGCCTTCTTCGCCTCCTTGTTGTAGAAATAGATAGTACGCTGGTTGCTTACTGCACAGATGTCATATTGGTCGTTGTAAGAATACGGAACGTCTGTATATTCCTTATCCAGCTTTACATATTCAGCAGGTGTAAAGGTATATATTTCGTCGTCGAAATAGATGTTATAGTAAAGCTTCTCCGGATCAAGAGTTTCCTCCTTGTCTGTCGTCATTCCAAGGTCAAAGCGCATCATTCCGTACATCGTATTCTCGTCATAAGGCGTGAAGAACAGATTCTGAGGAGCTGATGGAGCACCTACAACAATCTTGTAAACCTTGAACTTTGGCGTGTCATAAACATACAACGGGTTCTCTGCGTTTACTCCGGTATTGACGGCCATCACCTTTTCGCCGGTCATGCTGTTGTCCTCTTCGTTCAGGTCGAGTACAATCTCCTTGGCAAAAATGTATTTTGTATAGTCGTAATAGTCACCGTGAATCAATTCCTTGTCCATTGCCGTAAAGAAGCTATGGTATGTTCCCGTCTCGTCGAATCCGAAATACTGTTTTGTAGGGAATGTAACTTTTTTCCCGTCAGCGCTCTTCTTTCCTTTTATCCATGAGTCAGGAAGCGTAGGCGACAGACCGCCGATAAGCACGTCATCCCCCTCGAAAGCAACCTTTACCTTTCTTGTATCAGTAGCACCGGTATAGTCGGTGAAGAGCATCTGGTAGTCAACTGCTGTGCTTTCGTCTGCCGGTTTATATATAGGAGTGTTAACCTTATAATATACTGTGTTCTTGTCACCATAGCCATACCATACGCCATTCTCGTCGCCAAGCCCCAGGAAATATCCGTCAACCATGAAGAGAGAGTCGTTGCGGTGTACAAACTTCACATCCTGATTCTCGGCAGGCACATAGGTAGTGGTACCGTGGTCGGTGTCCTGAAGCTTCATGTTCCAGAGGTAGCCATACTTCGTGTATGTTTCACCATCCTCATTCTTAGCCTCTTTCATTTGCATAAGCTGGGGCATGTGGAATACAACGGTGTCACCCTCAATTGTGTTTCCTTTTATCCATGCGTCCAGACTGAGTGTCGTCAAAGGGCTTTTGATGTATACCTCGCCGTTATTTCAAAACACGGCGTCAGTTCCTGTTGCATCAACATCGCGCTGATACAGCTGGCTGTAGTATACATAGTAAGAATCATGTGCATAGGTGTAAAGATTCTTTTCAAGTGTTCCCTCTGGCTGATCTTTAATAATGTTGGTAGGTAGATCTGTGCCATCAACTGTTCTTTGTGCCATTGCAGGTACTGCAAACATTGCTGCAATGATAACTGAAGTAAATTTTTCCATATGCTAAGTGTATTAGTTATTATGTCGCAAAGGTATACAAAATAATATGAAATGCAAATATTTTATACATAAAAATAAGTTGATGGTGGAAAATGTTGTATTTGTGTCAGATATTTTGCATCATTACTTTCTTTATACCTTAATATATTTATGAGGAAAAGAAAAACAGCAAGAAGGACAACAAAGAAAACACCCTAAAAGGGAAAGTTATTGACTTTCTACAGTCAAATCACTTAATTTCTATGCGAAAGTTACCGACTTTCTTTTCATGGTGGATATACTTGCATGCAACAAGTAGCCTTTTTGTTCTGCCTAACCCTATGAGTTTTGTGTCGAAACTCTATGACTTTTGTGTCGAAACTCTATGATTTTTTTGTCAGTACTCTTACGGCTCCCAGTACTTCCGTGAGAGTATTGGAAAGGTGATAGGGTTTTGTGCTTCGTACTCTGGCTTTTTCGTTATGCATAAAATAGCCCGAAATATCGGATGAAGCATATTTAACTCTGTTTTTTCTTCCCTTTATACTTATATGTAGAATTATTTCATTACTTTTGCAGTATGGAAAATCTCATAAAACTCTATACTTCTTACACAGGAGCAGAGCCTGCAAACGTGGAGAAGATTGCTGGAGCAGGCAGCAACCGCGAGTATTATCGTTTTACTGATGATAAAGGAAAGACGATTATCGGTGTCGTTGGCACAAGCCGCGACGAGAATCATGCCTTTATCTATCTGTCGAAGCATTTCGCTGGTCTGAAGCTGCCGGTGCCGAAGGTGGTGGCGGTGGATGCTGACGAGCTGAGATATCTGCAGACAGACCTCGGGGAGACGTCGCTCTATGATGCCCTTAAGGATGGCAGAAACGCTGGCGGACGATACACACAGAACGAAAAGCTGTTGCTGAAAAAGACGATAAGAGAGCTGCCGGCGATGCAGATGGTGGGAGCGAGAGGGCTGGATTGGACCAACTGTTACCCGCAGCCGGAGTTTGATGAGGACAGCGTTTTGTTTGATCTCAACTACTTCAAGTATTGCTTTCTGAAGCCGACAGAGCTTGATTTTCATGAACTTAAGTTAGAGGCGAACTTCAGAATGTTTGCCAAAGACCTGACGGCAGAGCCGACAGACAGTTTCCTGTATCGTGATTTCCAGGCACGCAACGTGATGATTGATGCCGCCGGGAATCCGTGTTTCATTGATTTTCAGGGAGGAAGGAAGGGCCCGTATTATTATGACCTCGCGTCTTTCCTGTGGCAGGCATCTGCTAAATATTCGCACAAGCTGAGACGAGAGCTCGTGTACGAGTACTATAACTCACTCAAAAACTATATTGAAGTGCCTTCGGTAAGGCATTTCGTGGAACGCCTCAGCCTGTTCGTCCTGTTCCGTACGCTACAGGTTCTCGGAGCATACGGGTTCAGAGGATACTTCGAACGCAAGAAATATTTTATAGACAGCATACCGGCAGCGATACAGAATCTGAGGGAACTGCTTGAACTTGACGTCTTCCCGTATCCGTATATGATAGGAATGTTGAAACGTCTGATACAACTGCCGCAGTTCGTTCAGATAGAGGAGAAGTCGATGACAAGAAGCGACGGACTGAAGGTTGACGACAAGAATATATACAAAGGACATCCGCAGGACGGTCCGGCAACGTATTCGAAGTATGACGGAAAGGGACCTCTCGTGGTTCGTGTGTTCAGCTTCTCATACAGAAAAGGCATACCGGAAGACGAATCGGGTAATGGAGGAGGATATGTCTTTGACTGTCGCAGCACCCATAACCCCGGACGTTATGAGCCATACAAGAAGCTTACCGGACTTGATGCCCCCGTGATACGATTCCTTGAGGATGACGGTGAGATACTGACTTTCCTCGAAAGCGTGTATAAGCTTGCCGATGCCCATGTGGAGAGATATCTGCAGCGAGGCTTTACGGATTTGATGTTTTCATTCGGCTGTACTGGAGGCCAACACCGCAGCGTTTATTCTGCCCAGCATCTTGCCGAGCATCTGAACGGCAAGTATGGCATAGAGGTAAGGATAGTGCATCGCGAGCAAGGGATAAATGGTGTTCTTGCAGCCCGATAACGCTTGGCGCGTTAAAAAAGTTTTGTGAAAATATACTAATTCAGTAAATAAAGCGTTATAAAACTGATAAATGCCATTAAGTGATGGCATGGGTAAATAGCTGTATATAATAATATAAATAAGTAAAGATGAATTTATCTTCTTTCTGCTTGATAGCCTCTTTTACGGTCAGTCTGCTCTGCGGACTGATATTCATCCCTATGATAGTGTCTTTTTGTATAAAGAAGAAACTGTATGATATACCTAACGCCCGTAAGGTGCATAAGGTGGTAGTGCCGCGTCTTGGAGGAGTATGCTTCATGCCGTGTATGGCGATTAGTGTGGTGATGGCAATGGTATTCTTCAACACACCAACTTTCAGCTTGACGTTCAGTATCAACATGTGGGCATGTTTCTTCTTTCTTGGACTGTTGTTCATATACGCTGTAGGTGTTGTTGACGACCTGGTAGGGCTGCAGCCGAAAACGAAGTTCCTTGTGCAGATAATGGCGGCTTCGCTGTTACCGATGGCTAATCTGTATATAAACAACCTGTATGGCTTTTGCGGAATATATTCCATACCTTTTTATATAGGTGCACCGCTTACGGTCTTCGTCATAGTGTTTGTGGATAATGCCATGAACCTGATAGACGGCATCGACGGATTGTCGTCGGGCCTTTCAATGGTGGCACTGCTGGGATTCCTGTATTGTTTCATGTGTGAGAACATGCTGGTGTACGGCATACTGATATCCGGACTTATGGGAGTGTTGTTGGCGTTCATGTATTTCAACGTCTTCGGCAAACCGGGAAAGACAAAGATATTCATGGGAGATTCGGGTAGTCTGACGATAGGTTTTATCCTTGGCGTGCTGTTCGTGAAGTTCTCGATGGACAATCTTGTAGTGCTTCCATTCCGTCGCAACAGTATGCTGCTTGCCTATACGCTGCTCATAGTGCCTGTGTTTGACGTGTTTAGGGTTATAGTGGTAAGGTTATTCCATCGCAGACCAATCTTCGGAGCGGACAAGAATCATATCCATCATAAGTTTATGCGTGCCGGCTTGTCGCAGCATAAGGCACTGACGGCTATTATAGGTATGGCGGTATTGTTTATCTGCATCAACTATGTGTTGATAAACTATATCTCGGTGACCTGCGTCGTGCTGGTTGATATTGTGGTATGGATAGCTGTTCATGAGATAGTAGATGTATTCATAAGGAAGAATGGAATGGTAGTGTTCCATATACAGGAAGAGACTAATGAATAGAGAGGTATCTTCAGGTATACGTAAAACGATAAATATTTTATGCAGAGATATTTTATATATTTGAGCTACGACGGCACGGCATATCATGGATGGCAAGTACAGCCGAATGGCATTTCCGTTCAGGAGGAGATGCAGAAAGCCTTGTCGACACTGCTAAGACAGGACATAGAGATTGTAGGAGCAGGGAGGACAGATGCGGGAGTGCATGCCCGTGTGATGGTAGCGCATTTTGATTTTGAACCAATCTTGGATGTTGTGCAGTTGGCATATAAGCTGAACAGGATATTGCCAAAGGATATTTCCGTGAGCAAGGTAATGGCTGTGTCTGCGGATATGCATGCAAGATTCAGTGCCGTAAAGCGCACCTATCATTATTATATCCATCTGCATAAAGACCCCTTCCACCGCTTTTACTCATGCGAGCTGCATTATGAACTTGACTTCAGACAGATGAACGAGGCGGCGGCATATCTCTTGGAGTGTAGCGACTTTGCAGCTTTCTGTAAGGTGCATGCAGATGTGAAGACCACAATCTGCAAGGTGACTGAAGCCAGATGGATAGATGATGGCGGAGGATGCTGGCATTTCGTTATTTCTGCAGACCGTTTCCTTAGGAATATGGTGCGTGCCGTTGTGGGAACGCTTATTGATGTGGGGCGCCACAGGTTGACACTTGAACAGTTCAAGGCAGTCGTGGAAGGAAAGAACAGAAGCAATGCCGGCGAGAGCATGCCGGGCAATGCCTTGTTTCTGGAAGATGTGAAATATCCCTTTGACGTATAAAGGGGAATATAAAATATAGGATAACAAATAAAAAGTAATTATGTGGCTATTATTAGCATTTCTATCAGCAACTCTTTTAGGATTCTATGATTCCTTCAAGAAAGAGTCTTTGCGCGACAATGCCGTTATTCCGGTATTGTTTCTGAACACACTCTTTGCATCCCTGATTTTCCTTCCGTTTATCATCTTGTCGTATAATACGACGGTGCTCGACGGAAGTATCTTTCATGTAGCCTCTGGAGGATGGCATGAGCATAAGTATATCATAGGCAAGAGCATAATAGTACTTTCGTCATGGATATTCGGCTATTTCGGCATGAAGCATCTGCCACTGACCATTGTCGGTCCGATAAATGCCACACGTCCGGTGATGGTGCTTGTCGGTGCATTGCTGGTATTCGGAGAGCGTCTTAATGTATATCAGTGGATTGGTGTGGCGCTTGCTGTGGCATCATTTTTTATGCTTAGCAGAAGCGGAAAGAAGGAAGGCATAGACTTCAAGCATGACAAATGGATATATTTTATAGTGCTTGCAGCCGTTCTTGGTGCCGTCAGCGGACTGTACGACAAGTATTTGATGGCTCCGGCAGAGAGTGGAGGAGTAGGCTTGAACAGTATGATGGTGCAAAGCTGGTATAACATCTATCAGTGTTTCATGATGCTTGTCATGCTTCTCATAATATGGTATCCAAAGCGCAAGTCTTCGACACCTTTCCATTGGCATTGGGGGATAATACTTATCAGTGTGTTTCTCAGTGCGGCAGACTTTGTCTATTTCTATGCCTTGAGCTTCCCGGATGCAATGATAAGTATCGTATCTATGGTTCGCCGTGGCAGTGTTATCGTATCATTCCTCTTTGGAGCGATGATGTTGCATGAGAAGAATCTTAAGAGCAAGATGGTGGACTTGTTGCTTGTATTGCTTGGTATGGTGTTCTTGTATATAGGAAGTAAATAAGTGTAAAGTGTTCATAATAGACATAATTCAAGGGAATAATGTACAAAATGTTTTGTGAATTGCTTATAATGTAGTATTTTTGCAACAACAATATAATAAGAAATAAAATAACTGTTATGTCTCAAAACATATTCAAGGGTCTTGGTATTGCCCTTATAACTCCTTTCACGGCATCTGGCGCCGTTGACTATTCCGCTCTTAAGCGATTGGTAGAATATCAGTTGAAGAGTGGAGCAGATTTCTTTTGTATACTTGCTACAACAGGTGAAACACCGACTCTCACGGAGGATGAGAAGCAACGGATAAAGAATCTTGTAGTAGAGATCGTTGCAGGAAGAGTACCTATCCTTATTGGTTGCGGAGGTAATAACACAGCTGCCATAGTGGAGGACCTGCATACAAGGGATTTCTCGGGAATAGATGGTGTGCTGAGCGTCTGCCCGTATTACAACAAACCTTCGCAGGAGGGTTTGTACCAGCATTTCAAGACCATAGCAGCCGCTACGGAGATGCCTGTCGTATTATATAATGTGCCGGGAAGAACTGGTGTCAACATGACTGCAGAGACAACGGTACGTCTTGCCCGCGACTGTGAGAATATTGTTGCTGTGAAAGAAGCAAGTGGCAATCTTGAGCAGGTTGATGAGATAATAAAGAACAAGCCGGATTCCTTTGATGTTATCAGCGGTGACGATGCTTTGACGTTCCCGATGATAGCATGTGGTGCGGTGGGAGTGATTTCCGTTATCGGCAATGCATTGCCTAAGGAGTTCTCAAGAATGTTGCGTCTGGAGCAGAATGGAGAATTTGAACCTGCACGTAAGATACATCATAAGTTTACTGATCTCTTCAACCTCTTGTTTGTAGACGGTAATCCGGCAGGCGTAAAGGCGATGCTCCATGAGATGGGGATGATAGAGAATGTGCTTCGTCTGCCACTCGTGCCGACGCGTCTTACTACTATGCAGAAAATCAGTGAGTGCTTGAAGTTCAGAATCTGATAGAAGTCTACAGTCAGTGTATCTGATATAAGTATACTGATTGTTTGAAGTTTATGAACTGATTATGGCTTTATGGCTGTGGTAAGAGTATAAAAAACAATACCCGAATAAAATCAAACTAAAGGATTTTATTCGGGTATTATTATTTATCAGGACGGATTTAGTTCTTTATTATTTTCTTTCCTTCTTTAATATAAAGACCATTAGGCAGGGTGCTCAGTTCATTGCCCATGTATACTCCGCTGATAGAGAATATCCTTGAGTCTTTAGAGTCCTTGCTTGTAATGTTCTCGATGCCGTCGGTCTTCCCTCCCATGAATTTGAATGATACGATGCCCGTCTCGGTGTCCATTGCAATATCCGTGATAGGCTTGTTCATTGTACCGCCGGTATAGGTCCATGCATTCATAGGTGAGGATGTGTCGGTAAGTTCCGTTTTATTGGAAGTACCAGGATATAGGTCACCGGCAGCCTCTGCCTTGTATGTCTTGCTGTCGAAAACCGTGCCGTTGTATTTTGCTACAAAGGCAGCGTTGTGTTCTTTCAGAGTCTCGTCAGAACTTTCGGTTATAGTCTCTCCAATGTAATATTCCGGTATGAGCATACCGTCGGCTGCCATCAGCGTCATTCTTGGATGAGCAGGAGTACTGTTCACCTTGCATCCGCCGAGAGAGAACATATAGTCGTCGTAGTCAACATGGGTAATCATCATTCCGCTTCCGAAAAGAGATTTGTTCCAGCCCTTCTTCTGTACGTTCTCCACGATATAGTATTCATGTCCCGACTTGTCATTGTCGTTGATGATTCTGTATGCCTTGCCGTTGTTGGCAAGAGTGTTCAGTTCTACGTCGGCAGGTTCGGAGAGGGTCTCGATGTCCATCCATTCCAGACGTTCCCTTTCCCATGCCGTATATTCGGTTGGTCGGTATCCGTTGTATGTGTATTCTCCGGCATCCATCAGGCTCCAGTAGTCCATATTCTGGTTTATCATCTTCTCAGCCATGCTTCCTGATGTAGGGTATAAGTCAGGCAGTCCCATACAATGTGAAAACTCATGGCAGAAAAGTCCGATGCCATTTATTAAAGCTCCGTTTGCCTGGTCGGCAGGAGTTCCGTTCAGTTCGTTGTTCACTCCATAGCGCACCACGTTAAGTCCGTCGAAAGTCTTGTCGATGGATAAAGTTCCAGACTTAGGATGTATGCAGTCTGTTGAGTTTCCGGCAATACTCTGTGAGAAGCCGGCATATATGATATATACAAGATCTACATTGCCATCGTTGTTGCTGTCGTATTGCTTGAAGTCAACCTCGTCGTCAACAGCCGTGCATGCATCACTGAGTAGTCCAGTCATGTTCTCTTGTGAAGAATATCCGGCACCGTAGTATGCGAGATTGTTGTTGAGCTTTACCGGACCATAAACGTCAAATTCAGGTTGGAACTTACCGAAGCTCATGTCATTGAAGTATCGTGCCACGCTTCCATAGTTTCCGACGAAGCTGCCTGAGGCTGTGAAATATCCCATCTCCGGGTCGTTAGTCTTGTTGAACAGGTCCTTGCCGTTGAGATATTTGTTGAAGGTCTCTTTGGGGTTATTTATGGTAAAAGCCACATCGTTGAATTCTACAAGTATGATAGGAATCTTTTGTTTTCCCAAGTGTGGCAGCAATGTACTGTTTTCAGCCATTGGCTCACGTCTTATTTTGTTGGCTTTTGCCTGCAAGCCTATATTATTGTAGAATAATTGCTTGTTTTGCATGCTTGCCATCTTCTTTTCCTGTGCAGAGCGCATCAGAGGGTCGTGTGCGAGAATCTTTGTCGGCACAAGAGTTCCGTTAGCTGCGACATCGGCAATATAGAAATCCGTACCCACTTGATAAAGCAGAGTGCCGTCTGTCGCAACAAAATAACTGAGGTCTTCGTCGCCATACGCTCTGACGGTAAGAGTTGTACCGTCGCTTTGTTTAATAGTGGCGACACCTGGTTTCATCTTTACGGCGCCTGCTGACATGGCAGTCAACAGTAAGCCGATCAATAGTTCTTTTCTCATTGTGTAATTGGTGTTTGTTTTATGGTGGTTCTGTTATTGTTCTTCTTTAGTCTCCTCAAACATCTGGTCGAAGATTTCTCTCAGTTTCACCGGATTGTTGATGTAATCCCTTATCTCTTTCAGCTTCTTTTCGTTGCTGCTTCCCGGAATCCATAGTTTTATGTATCCGGTATTGGAGTATTTATTCTTAAGATGTTCTGTGAAGCGTTTCCACTGTTGTTCCTTTGACATTTCAGAATAGTGATCCTTTCCATAAAGTATGGTTCTTTTGAAAACAACCATCGGGTCGAGTTCCCTGTCCGCTTCAGCAACAATTTTCCCGTAGATGCTTCTTGGAGAATGTGATGCTGACGCCCTATGGTCTTCCACCGCTTCTTTCATTATTTTAATCTTGTCGGTGGAGAACCATCGTCGCAGCCTGTTGTCTGCAAGCAGAATCTTTCCGCTTGTAACATGATGTATTGCTCTCGGTCCCTCCAGTCCCAGATCATGGTATGCTGCAATGGTGTATGCCATGTTGATGTCAGCACCAATCTTGCGTGCCAGATCGAGCGATTGCCTGATGACGTTATTAACATGACTTAGCCGGTGGGCCTGATCAAAGTTGGCATATCGAGGCAGAATCTCAGTCTCGATAAATTCCATTAAATCCAAACTTACATTCTTGTCAATCATCTAAAAGTAGTTCTTAATTCTTGCAAATATACGATTAAATGTTTATTTTTGCAAGTCGTTGACTTATTAAACGCTGTTCGATACTCAATATTCATTGATATGTTGGCATTTATGCAGGTGTGATAGGTCATTAAGAGGTTGTTTAACAAATTAAGGCATAGGGAAATGGATAATAAGGATATAAGTAAAAACTCATTAAAGGCATGGGTCTTGGCTTCTCGCCCGAAGACTCTTACCGGGGCATCGGTTCCTGTGATGATAGGATTGTCGTTGGCATGGACTGCTGTCGGTGCTGAAGACTTTAAGCTGTTGCCGGCGGTTTTGTGTGTCCTTTTTGCCTTTATAATGCAGATTGATGCCAATTTTGTAAACGACTATTTTGATTTCGTTAGTGGCAAGGATGATGAACAACGTCTTGGACCAGCCCGTGCCTGTGCGATGGGATGGATAGAAATAGGTAAGATGCGTTGGGGAATAATTCTTACCACGGCGTTGGCATGTATGGTTGGTCTGCCGTTGGTCCTTTATGGTGGTATGGAGATGATACTTGTAGGTGCATTGTGCGTGGTGTTCTGTTTCCTTTATACTACACTTCTTGCTTCACACGGGTTTGGCGATCTGCTCGTACTTGTGTTCTTTGGCATCGTGCCTGTCTGCGCAACGTATTATTTACAGACAGCCACATGTACATGGATGGTATTCCTCGCTTCGTTGGCATGTGGACTGGTTATAGACACATTGCTTGTGGTAAACAACTACAGGGATATTGACAATGACCGCCGTGCAGGGAAGAAGACGCTGATAGTAATGATAGGTGCGGATAATGGCAGACTCCTTTATCTGTGGCTTGGCATTATAGCTTCCTTGATGGGAGTGGTGTTTGCTGTTTATGGGCAATATTGGACACCGCTGCTGCCGACTGTTTATATGATAATGCATATAGCCACATACCGCCGTATGGTGAAGATAGGCAAGGGGCGGCAGTTGAACCTTGTGCTTGCTGATACGGCTCGCAATATGTTCGTTTATGGACTGACGGTGTCTTTGGGTCTGCTGCTGTCATAAGAGAATAAGAGGGATGCAGATAAGGCAGATGCTCCAATGTCATGTAGATAAAGATAATATCAAAGATAAAAATCAAGAAAAGAAATATCAAAAAAATAATTATAATATAAAGATGAGAACAAGAACAACAACATGGTTTGAGTGTAAGATCCGTTATGAAAAGATGATGGAAGACGGAATGCAGAAGAAGGTGACAGAACTTTATGTCGTTGACGCACTGACCTTTACAGAGGCAGAGTCAGCAATCATAGAAGAAATGTCGTCTTATATAAGTGGGGAATTTGAGGTGCGCGACATTAAGAAAGCCCCCTACGGTGAAATCTTCTTCAGTGATGAACCGGCTGCAGACCGTTGGTATAAAGCGAAACTGCAGTTTATCACCATTGACGAGAAAACGGAGAAAGAGAAGCGTAGCAATATAAATTATCTTGTTCATGCCGCTACGTTCAATGGTGCGGTTCGCAATATAGACGAGGTGATGGGCAAGACGATGATTGACTATTCAATCGCTTCTGTTGCCGAAACGCAGATAATGGACGTGTTTGAGCATGGTGCGGATATGAAAACAAAGAAGGTGGAGCAGAACGATGTGCCGGAGTATGAGCAGAACGATACTCCAACGGAGGATGCTGCACCGGCAGAATAATAAGACAAAAATGGAGGAGTTATGAATTACGATGTTGCGAAAAATCTTCATGACGTGTTAGGTAATCTTCCTGAAGGCGTGCGTCTTGTTGCTGTAAGCAAGTTTCATCCCAATGAATATCTGCAGGCAGCCTATGACGAGGGGCAGCGTATCTTTGGAGAGAGTCATGAACAGGAATTGAATTTAAAGCAGGAAACACTGCCAAAGGACATTAAATGGCATTTTATTGGTCATCTGCAGACTAATAAGGTTAAATATATCGCCCCGTATATTGATATGGTTGAGGCTGTTGATTCGTTGAAACTCCTTAAGGAGATAAACAAGCAGGCAGTCAAGCATGATAGGGTGATAAAGGTGCTCCTTGAGCTTCATATAGCTCAGGAGGCAACGAAATATGGTCTTACTCCGGATGCTTGTCGTCAGCTTCTTGCGGAAGGAGAATGGCGTGAGCTGCATAATGTTCAGATTTGCGGTATAATGATGATGGCTTCAAATACTGATGATGAACAGCAGATACGCAAGGAGTTTATGGAGGCTGCCGATTTCTTTGATGAGGTGAAGGCTGAATACTTTGCGGATGATGATGCTTTCTGTGAGCGGTCATGGGGAATGAGTCATGACTATAAGATAGCAGTAGAGTGTCGTAGTACAATGGTCAGAGTAGGTACAACAATCTTTGGTCCACGTGTGTATTGATTTAAAGGTATACGGGTAGACAAGGATTTTAGTTTCGGAATAGACGAGCAGACAAGGTAGACTGCCTTCTTGAAAGAGTAAGGTTAATCTACTTGTCTACTCGTTTTTTGGTTCAAAATCAACTTGCAAAGTTCTTCTGTAGTTTTGAATATGCTTGGTGTATATAAACAAAAAAAGTCGCAGGACTGAGTCCCGCGACTTACTTTCTCTTTTTAAGTTCGCTTTCGCAAAATTACTTAACAGAGTCAACGTTTGCTGTGTCAACAGAAGCTGAATCAACAGAAGCTGAATCAACAGCTACAGTGTCAGAATCAGCAGCGTTAGACTGCTCTGTCTTGTTACCACATGATGCGAAAGAGATAGCTGCAATAGCTACGAACATTAAAACCAATTTTTTCATTTTCTTTGCTTTTTAAATCTGTAAAACAATCATTTGTTTATTAAAACGTTGCAAAGGTAAGTAATTTTCTGATACGTTGTTCTCTTTTTTAGTGTTTTTTTTGCCCTTGTTTTGTAACATTTTTATAACTTGCTATATATCAATAAGATACAAAGTTTGTTGTAATGTTAAATAAAGTAAACGTATTATTGTGTGCCTTTACAAAGCCTTTTTTTTTGATATAATGGATGCTTATGATTGTTGATGTTTGTGGCTTTCCATTGCCAGAAAATAGAATAAGGAGCATCTATGAATATAAAAAAAATGATTTTTTTTTGCTATCCGTCCGATTTGCACTACCTTTGCAGCATGAGAAGGCATCTTTATATATTAATGAATACGTGCTATATATATAATAAGGTGAAAAAAACAAACTCGTCGGGCGTAAGCTTCTCTAATCAGACGAAAGGCTTCTCTAAGAAACAAAATAAAAGATAATATGATAGACTCTTCAGTATTCCAGGGAAAGAAAGCCGCATATTTCACACTTGGCTGCAAATTGAATTTCTCTGAAACCTCTACGTTTGGCAGACTTCTTCAGGACATGGGCGTGAGCACAGCGGAAGAAGGTGATAAAGCCGATATATGTTTGATAAATACATGTTCCGTTACTGAGGTTGCCGACCATAAGTGTCGTCAGGCCATCCACCGCATGGTGCGCCAGCATCCTGGGGCTTTCGTTGTAGTGACAGGTTGCTATGCCCAGCTTGAGGCAGAGACGATAAGCAAGATAGAGGGTGTAGACCTTGTGCTTGGTGCAAATGAGAAAGCCAATCTCATACAGTATCTTTCCGATGCTTGGACCACGGCTCAACCGGATTCTGATGATGCGGTTTCCGACAAGTCGCTCCATAAGCACTATTCGGTAAAGACAAAAGACATAAAGACCTTTGCTCCGAGTTGCTCTCGTGGCAACCGAACCCGTTATTTCCTTAAGGTACAAGACGGTTGCGATTACTTCTGTACCTATTGCACCATACCTTTTGCGCGTGGCTTCAGCCGCAACCCTTCCATAGCTTCGCTTGTAGAGCAGGCACGTCAGGCGGCGGCAGAGGGAGGTAAGGAGATAGTCCTCACAGGGGTGAATATCGGAGACTTTGGTGCGACGACCCACGAAAGCTTCGTCGACCTCGTGAAGGCTCTCGACCAGGTGGAAGAGATAAAACGCTATCGTATAAGCAGTCTGGAGCCAGACCTCCTTTCCGACGAGCTTATAGAATATTGTGCCCATAGCCGAGCTTTCATGCCTCATTTCCATATTCCTTTGCAGAGTGGTTCGGATGCAGTCCTTAAGTTGATGCACCGTCGTTATGACTCAGCCCTCTTTGCCCATAAGATAAATTTGATAAAGGAATACATGCCTGATGCCTTTATCGGAGTAGACGTTATGGTAGGAACGAGAGGTGAGACACCAGAGTTTTTTGAGGAGACATATGATTTCCTTAATTCCCTTGACGTCACCCATTTGCATGTCTTCCCATATTCGGAACGTCCCGGCACAGCAGCATTACGTATTCCGTATGTTGTTTCCGATAAGGACAAGAAGCTTCGCAGCAAGCGTCTGATAGAGATGTCGGATGTCAAGACACAGACTTTCTATGCTAAATATATAGGTACGGAGGCGGAAGTCCTTTTTGAGAAAGCCACACGTGGCAAGGCTATGCACGGCTTTACCAAAAACTATATCCGTGTGGAGCTGCCGGCTGCGCAGTCGTCAGACGAACTCGACAACCAGTTGATACGTGTTCGTCTTGGTGATTTCAATCATGACAAGACAGCCTTGAAGTGTGAGATTATATAACTAATCATGAAGAAGGAAGATGGATAAGGTAGCGATAGTAATACTTAACTGGAATGGCGAGAAGATGCTGAAAGAGTATCTTCCCTCGGTGCTGGAGTATTCATTGGAAGACGGCGGAGTGGTCTATGTAGCCGACAACGCCTCCACCGATGGTTCGATACTGATGCTGCGGGAGCATTTCCCACAGGTGCGTATCATACAGCTGGAAAAGAACTGGGGCTTTGCCGAAGGTTACAACAAAGCACTCGAACAGATAGATGCCGAACTGTTTGTTCTCCTGAACAGCGATGTGGAAGTTACCCATCATTGGCTCGTCCCGCTTCTGGAATTCATGGACAACCATTCCGAAGTTGCATTCTGCCAGCCCAAGCTCTTGTCGGAGCAAGACAAGAACGCCTTTGAGTATGCCGGGGCAGCAGGAGGCTATCTTGATAAATACGGCTATCCGTTCTGCCGCGGACGTATCTTCGACACGGTAGAGGATGACAACGGACAATACGACTATCCGGCAGAGGTGTTATGGGCAACGGGAGCTTGTCTGATGATACGTGCTGTGGATTATTGGAAGGCAGGAGGACTTGACGGCAGGTTCTTTGCCCACAACGAGGAGATAGACCTCTGCTGGAGACTCCGGCTTGCAGGCAGGTCCGGCTTCTGTATTCCCGATAGCGTGGTGTATCATGTAGGTGGAGGTACCCTTCCGAAAGGCAATCCTATGAAGACCTACCTTAATTTCCGAAACAATCTCACCATGCTCTACAAGAACCTTTCGAACCAGGAACTGTCGCATGTCATGCGTGTCCGCTTCTTCCTTGACTATCTTGCAGCGTTCCAGATGCTCGTTCTCGGGCGCAGCCTTGGCGACTTCAAAGCCGTTGTCAAGGCGCGTCGCGACTTCAGCAAGTGGAAAAAAGACTTCACAGCAGACCGTCGGCATATACAGGAAACAAGACTTGTGCCCGTGGGCTGTATCAACGGAATATTCGACTTCTCTATCCTTTGGAAATATTACGCCAAAGGAAAAAAGATATTCAGTTCGTTGAAAAAATAATCGAAAGGTAAGTCTGAAAACGTTTACGTTAAGAAATATACTTACAATAGAGCTTCGTTTTTTGATAAATTGTTATATTTGCAGTGCTAAAGCCTAATACCAGTCGACATGTATACTGACAGTATGTCAAGGACACGCAAAACAATAATAACTACTAACAAAACAATTAATCAAAAATGAAGCAATTTTTATCTATTGCGGTAGCAATGGTGGCTTGCGCCACTTCCGCCTTTGCGCAAGACGAAGAAAAGACTGTACAGAGATGGAATCTGACCTCAGTTGCAGCAGAAGACGTAAGCAACATTACCGCTGACTCCAATTGAAAGACCGACAGTAAATCACGCTATTGCTATGTGCAGGCTCTCGACAAAGCACCATTGACAGCCAATGGCAAGGAACTTGCCACGACACAGAATCTCCTCTTCACCATTACAGCACATTCGGATGGTAATGTACGCCTTGGAGGAAAGACTGCAGCCCTATGGCTTGGCGACGCCACTTCGTTTGTCATTCCCGGCTGTAAGGCGGGTGATATGGTGCAGGTGGAATACATGACATCCAACAAGTCCGCCAACCGTTCGCTCACCCTGACAAACCTCGAAGGCACGTTCCCCTCAACTACAGGCAAGGAACATCAGACCGGAAACGGAAAAGTAATAGCTGACGGCGACGTCGTTATAGGCATCACCGGAGGAATGTATTTCTATAGTCTTGCCGTTGGTGACGAAGAAGTCATTGGCGGTGGAGGAGGGGAGTCGCCCGACAACCCCGACAATCCAAACGACCAGACGCCGGGACTCAACTATATGACCGGCGACCAGCCCATAGCAACACCGGGTCTTGGCACAGGTCCCAAGATTTATGTCTCACCGACAGGTAGTGATGCTAACGACGGACAGTCTGCAGAATCGCCGCTTGCAAGTATACAGCTTGCCATCGACAAGGCGGTGGAACCAGGCACAACGATTTATCTCGCACCGGGAGAATACCGACCGACAGCACGAATAAATATCAACGACCGCAACGGCACGGCAGACAACTACAACTCTCTCGTATGTCTCGACGGAAGAGCCGTAATCAATTGCGACCATCCATATCATAAACATAGCGACAACCCGTATCAGGGCATCAGACTGACATCCTCTTACTGGCACTTCTACCATGTGGATATAACAAACGCAAGCGACAACGGTCTCCTTATAGAGCGCAACAAACCTACCGGCGGCTCTGCCACAGACATAAAGAACCGCACACAGGATGCTCACGACAATATCATAGAAGACTGCAAGTTCTACAAGAATGGCGACACGGGTGTGCAGATAAAGAACCTCGGTTCCTTCAACTATATCCTGAACTGTGATGCCTATGAGAACAAGGATGAGGGCGACGGTGATGCCGATGGCTTCGCACCAAAGATATCAGTAGGTACCGGAAACTATTTCTATGGCTGCCGTGCATACAACAATTCTGACGATGGCTACGACGTGTTCTTCAAGAAAAGTGGTGGCTTCGAGGATAATGTTACAATCGTTTTCGAAAACTGTCTGGCGTACGAGAATGCCATAATAAATGGCGTGGTGACGGAAGGTAACGGCAATGGATTCAAATGTGGCTCCGACCAGGGAGCCATGAATGTGGTGCTCAATCGCTGCCTCGCCGTAAACAATGCGAGCAAGGGTTTCGACCAGAACCATAACTCCGGCGACATCATCATGAACAACTGCACGGGCTACGCCCTGAAGTCGGTTAATGGTGCAACGCTGAAGAAGCCGTATTCCTACCGTGCCTATGAGCCGATAGCGACAGGTCATGAGCTGGTGGCAACAAACTGCATAGCCATCAACGACAACCTTAAGACTGACCGTCATCATGATGACCCTTCGAAGTGGGGAGAGAAGAGTCTGAAATACGGAAGAACAGAGCTTTCTGTGGGTACGATAATTACAAGTGACCTCAATGTAGACCCCTCAAATGTGCAGAACGAGGACAACTTTGCAGAACTGATAGCCGAGCGTAATGCCAACGGAGATCTGCAGTGGGACAACGTGTCGTGGTCGCGTCCTACAGAAGGTAATGCGCTTCTTGTAGACAAAGGCACGGTAGTGGAAGAGAGCGACAGATACGCTTCGCAGGGAGTAAGAGTGCCTGCCATCCGCTATACCGGAGCAGCTCCAGACCTCGGAGCCTTTGAACTTGGACTGACAAGCAAGCCTGTGTCCTTCGGCACTCAGACAAGCGGCATTGGATATATCCAGAGTAGCAAGAGCGATGGCAAGAGTGTTCGTCTGGTGCAGGCTTTCAATGGTATGGTTATCGTAAATGTTGACGGCGCACAGGCAAAAGACCAGTTCTCTATATGTGCTTACAATACCGATGGCACATTGCTCGGCACGCATAAGTTCAATGGTACCAACACAAGTATCTATCTGCCAAATACAAAGGGTATGATTCTGCTCAAGGTGGAAGGCACGAATGTGAAGGAATGTGTAAAGACAATAATGAAATAAATATCTCTCTTATCAATTGAAAAGGGTGGAACGCATAGATGTTCCACCCTTTTCTCTTCATTATCATAAGGGCTTTTCCCTTTATCTATATACTTACGTACCGTAACCCGTATCCTTAGCAACCGTAACCAGCATCTTTAGCAACCGTAACCAGCAACCTAAACAATCGCAACCTGTATACTTATGCGTTATGGCTGTATATTTATGCCTTGTAAACCATGCCCTTATGAAGGGGTTGATTTATTCTCTGTCTTATACTGATATAGGTAGACACATTTTATAAACAATAAAAATGTGTA
>OOCQ01000487.1_pt1 | contig 33372 bp, 24 predicted proteins | sample 1671121 | NCBI WGS metagenome assembly OOCQ01 (sample SAMN06348124, study PRJEB24527) | human gut metagenome | biome: human gut; feature: ankylosing spondylitis patient; material: feces | host: Homo sapiens | place: China | collected 2015-10 | reverse complement strand
AACGAAGCGGTATCATTTGAGTGATACAAGCGGTACTGTTTGAGCGCTATGATCAATTTCGCACCATCCAGCGATTATACTTAGCAAATAGTGATAAATACTAAAAAGAGACAATGGAAAAATTAACAGAAGCATCTATTGATGAATATATAAGACAACAAGGAGCAGAGATATTTTTCACAAATAATCGTATTTACACAAACATGATTGAGCGTCTATCTATGCAAGATGCAACACATCATTTAAGTAAATACTTTCAAGTTAATGTTCGATATCTATGGATGAAACAAGGACTCATCAAACCAAAGAATAAGAAGGGAGACCTTTTGCTTTTCGAAAAAGGACCCAAATATATTATGAGCAAAAATCCAGTATCAAAACAGATAGAAAAGAAAGCAGCAAACAAATCACCAATAGTACAATATAAACAAAACGCAGCTAAATATAAATCTAAAATTTCACGTATAAAAAGTGTATTTACGGCAAAATACCCTTTTACTTGTGGCATATGTGAGAAGAAAAAAGCCTTAGGCAAGGGATTCTTTACTCAATGTAAAGAGTTCTTCCTATGCTATGATTGCATAAAAAGGGTCAACATATCATATGGTGCGGAAAACATGACTAAAATATTCTCAACACCTATGGGAGGATCTAGAGAGTATAGAATGAATTTTAGACACAAATAGAAAAGTGTATTCCAACATCACTCATAAACAGTAAATCCGATGAACAAATAACATTTTCTAAGATTTACTGTTTATGATAATCAAATTCGATTTCGACTATATTAATTTTCACTCATAGAACAAAGCTAAGCTCTAGCAAAGAAACAAGAGGAATCACCAAGGAAATTGCTCGAAAATACACAAAAAACTAAAATATTTCCAGCTACGCAGAAAGACTGCATACCTATATAGTACCTTTGCACCAGAAAACAAAATCTCAGGATGTGTGAAGAGATTGGGGTGGTCAAGAGAGGCTTACTTCATTAATGAATCGCTAGTGGAATACACTAGAGTTATGGATACTTAGCTTTTCCATTACCACCCTATTTCACATCCTTCATGGTTGCGGTAGCTCAGTTGGTAGAGCGTAGTATTGTGTGGGAATTATCTTCTTCTGGCAGGTCAACTTACACATACTTCTGCAATGAGTGCCTAGTGTCGCAGGTTCGAGTCCTGCCCGCAACCCAATTATTAACTTAGGTCAAGAGGGACTTACTTCATTTCTTGGATTATATTTCAATGTTTGAGTTCCTCCATTACCTTATTATAATATAGAGTAATTATGAACGACAAGACATTAGTAAAAGTTGCATTAAGGTACAAAGCTTTATATCTAGACATCAGAAAGGAAGACATCAATATGTCTTCGGAAATCACTCCAGCAGTTTACTCCCTCTTGGAGCGATTGAAGGAAAACGGCTATTGTGTAAGCGAGGAGCTGTTACATGGTCTTGGCATGGTATCAGCTGAAGAACTAGCCGATATTGTTAACGTTATTGAGGAAGTGATGGGAGTGAATCTGAATTGGTCTCCACTTGTAAAGGGTTGGAATGTACCTACTGAAGAAGGAGCTATAGACCATTTCATTACCTGGGTTGCCAATCTCTTACAAAAGAAAGTGGATATCCAAGGCACTACACTTCCTTGTGGCCATTTAATTCCAGAGGGTACTTTTCCTTTGGAAAGATACAATGGATGTCCATACTGTGGGACTCAGTTTTCTACTACAGATTACGTATTCAAGGGACAGGGAAGCAAACTCAAAGAACTGCGTTTGTTCACAAGAAAAGACCTGGAGGAGGTATTTCTATCTTTACTCTGCTCTCCTACTCCACTTGACATGACTCAGAAAAACAGTCTGGAGCTTCTTTTGGAAGAATATGAGGTTCCAGAAGGAATCGATATCTGCATGAAAGAAACCATGATGCTGGTCATCCAACATCTGGTAAAAAAAGAAGAAGGTGAGAAAGCCTCTTTCTACTTGAAGACTCCTACAGACATCTTACGATATCTCTGGTATGAGAAGACCAGTCAATTACAGATAATTCAGCCATCTGTTCTCCTGGCCAATGCACGAAGGCTAGGTTATCAGATGGGGATAGCTAGCGATACATCTCTCACCTATCAGGAGCGAATGAAGGAGCATCTCAAGCTGAAATACTCCAGAAAAACATGTAAGATGGTAGCCATGTGGATGAATGCTACAGTTCTTCCTGCCAAGAAAGCAGCTGAAGACATGAATCCGAAACGAGGTATGTGGGTAAGATTCATTCGCGCCCTCCGTTTGGCTGAATATGCAAAGAGAAAGGGCTTTGAGCATTTGGCAGAAATCCTGGATGTATTCTACAACCAGGAATACACCACATGGCAAGGTCGTGTTGACAAGGCCAGCAAGGAGATGGATGCTAAGAAGGTACTGACTTTGCTCAAATCAAGACCAGGCACCTTTGCCCGCTGCCTATTTGCCACCATGCTGAGATTTGGTTACGCCCAGACTTTGGAAGCTTTTGAGGAGGTAGTGGATCAATTACCTATGAGACTTCTGGTTTCCCTAGGCAATGCAGCAGAGATTTACTTTGACGAGGACGCTATACGCTCCATACAGACCATTACCGGGCTTAGAAAGACCATCAATCACAACAAGTTGCTTGCCCTGTATTCCTGTGAGGAACGGCAGCAGATGGTGGATGCTGTATATGCCGTATATAAGCATGCCATGCTCAGACGCTTCCAGGCAATGGAGACAGAAAGCAAGAGCATCTACATTGCACCTGAATTGTTTGACATACCAATCAGTGTGGGTGACCGTTCTTCTACCATACAGGATACCAGCTGTGCCTTGATGGGTACAAGATTTCCGGTAGAAGGTGATGCTGTTAGATTGTTCCTGCAATGGGGCAAGGGACTTCACGCCCAACATCTGGATATGGATCTGAGCTGTAGGATATCATACGATGACAGGATAGAGGAATGTGCCTACTATAACCTCACTTGCACCGGTGCCAAACATTCGGGTGACATCAGAAGTATACCAGAGATGGTGGGAACGGCAGAATATATAGAATTGACTTTGCCTGAGTTGGAGAAAGCTGGTGCCAAGTATGCTACCTTCACCTGCAATGCATACTCCTGTGGTTCTCTGTCACCCAATCTAGTGGTGGGTTGGATGAATTCTGTCAATGAGATGACAATCTCCGAGAAGGATGGCGTTGCCTACGATCCATCATGTGTTCAGCACATGGTTAGAGTTGGTGACGAGAATCTTTCCAAAGGACTTGTCTTCGGGGTTATGGATATAGCCAGGAGAGAAATCATTTGGTTGGAAATGCCTATCTCCGGACAAACGCTTCGCTCTGCTTGTAGAGAAGACATAGAGGCACTGCTCAAGAGACTTCAAAGAAAACTCAAGATTGGAGAACTGCTTCGGTTAAAGGCAGAGGCACAAGGTCTTGAAATCCTAGATGAAGAGAACCAGGCTGACGAAAGCTACACCTACGACTGGGCCTTGAATCCGGCAGAGGTAAGCAAGTTCTTATACTAAAAGAGCGAAAATCTCATAAAGAAATAATGGCTAGCACGAGAGATATTACTCTCCTGCTAGCCATTATCATTCTGAGAATGTACCCAGTTTATAATTCAATAGTCTTAGTATCACCATAGTTCCTACTCACCCGTGCTTCATGTTCATTCCACAAAAAGACACTTCTGTATTCCGGAGGAATAATGATGTTGCCCCTTCTGTCCAATAATCCATACAAGAATCTTTGGATGCCTATACTGCAGACAGCATAATCACCAATGAAATCTGAGATAGAAGTATAGATAGGCTTCACGATGATGTCATCCTTCACTCTCAACCCCCATCTTCCATCCTTCTCAAACGGAACTACACTCTTCAGATAGGCCTTCAATTGCTTGACAGTCATCTTCTTTCTTGCCTTATTTGCCGTCTTCACTGTCACCATCTCATCATTTACGGCAATGACATTGTGCATCTTCTTCACATAAGTAGGTATGATACCCTTGCCTGCTCTCATGCCGACAAACATAATCTCCCAGTTGCGTGGCTTGTCTGGCAAACCAAATTTTCGGTAGTTTCCCACATTGTCAATGATCATGCACACCTTGTCCTTGTTCTCCTTATTGATACGCAGGCCGCGACCCACCATTTGCAGATACTTGGCAAGCGATAGCGTTGGACGGGCCATCTGGATAAACTCCACATCAGGACAGTCAAAGCCCTCATCAAAGAGGTTCACATTCACCAGACAGTCTATCTCACTCCGTCTGAAAGCCTCTACCATCTCCTGTCGCTTCTTGGCAGGCGTCTTGCTGTCAAGAGCCACGCTTTTCAATCCCAGAGCATTGTAACATGCGGCTATCGCCTGAGCATGCAGAATGTCAATGGCATACACGATACCCTTCTTGCCATTAGCGTATTTCTTCACGCTGTCGTAGAGGCGTTGTATGGTCTGCGGAATATTCAGTTTCTCATCCATCTCCTTAATGGCATAGTCGCCGTCACTACCTCTACCCTTCAACTGATCCACCACCAACTGATCGGTAGAAGACTTACCTACCACCACATAATCATAAGGTGACAGATAACCGCGCATAATGAAATCATTGGTACAAGGTGATACCAGCAACCGCTCAAAAAGTCCGGTAAAGGATTTCTTGGCCAAGCGGCAAGGAGTCGCCGTCATACCAAGCTTCATGGCTGCCTGATGCCGAACAAACACATCCTGATAAGAGGCAGCAATGGCATGATGCGCCTCGTCGACAATAATCAGCCCAGGTGTACAGCCGGCCGTCTCCAGCTCGTCAATGTGCCTGGTGAGCCACTGTATGGAGAGAACCCTGATTCTTACTTTTGCCTTCAACACCATTTCCTTTTCCCCATAAACCAGGCAGAAACGGTCCAGCGTCTGCTGCATCTGTTCCACCAATTCACGGCGATGTGCCACAATCCACACCTCACCCTGATCATGATAGTCAAGGAACCATTTTACTACAGACGCCATCACATAGGTCTTTCCCGTACCCGTAGGCATCTGTACCATCACCGAATGCCCCAAGTTGTTTTTCCTCTTCTTGGAGTAGTACGTAGATGTCAGCGATTCACCCGACAGGACCTGTATGATGTTATCTAGCATTTCACGCTGGTAATCATATAGTTTAATCTTTTTCATAGCTTCATCTGAGATTCATCTCTTTCACTTTTCAAATAATCATTGTCATTATATGTTTAAAAGCTGAATATCCTCCGTTATTTCAGATGGATGGTCTGTGTTTTGCCCAGGATACCTGTTAGCACGGCGATTCCATTGTCATGAATCTCCACCTTCTCATATTTGGCATCAACAATCACTTTTCCTTTTAATGTCATAACACCCCAATGTCTGGGAATCTTTTCGAAGGCGCAATAGGCACCGACAGGTTGCGCTATACTGTGGTAGAGGGGTGGCACGATAACTTTACCATCTACCTTCACGCCCCATTTCTTTCCTGCTTGATACAATTCCACATGTCCTGCCGTTGACTTCTCATGCAAAAGAAGCATCTCGCTTGCTTCCATTTTCTTCTTTTGCAACATCATCTCATGATAGTATTTCTTGCCAAGGCGAGGCATCACATATTGTAAATCCTCCTCTTTGTTCTTTGGGTTATTGCATCCTATATAGGTCTTCTTCAAATTTGAATCCACCAGATAGTAGTCTTGCTTGCTGTCCATAACAACGATACCATCACCACAAAGATTGGCACACAGCCAATACACATGTTCATAATCACCACGCAAGAAACATACTCTCTTACTATCTATATAATCCTTCCTCATCAAACCATCGCCTCCTTGATAATAGAACCATTCCTGGCAACCACTATCCACGGAAGAATTATTACGGTATGTCAGGTAATACCCACAATTCAATATGTCATATTGTGAAGGGCGATAAGGTAAAGCAAAGTACTCATAGGTACGAGACCTGAAGAGACCATTATATTCTATAAATTCCCATTTATTGATGGTGATTACCTCGGGAGCATCTTTCGCATGAATGTCCTCGTCTATGACAACTCTCGCCAAGAGGTCGTAGTAACATACAGTCTTTCTGCGAGGTCGATAGGATAAGATATCACCTTGCAAAAACTTCATGTTATAATAGTTGCCTGGTTCTATCACCTGTTCGCCTTGCCGGTTTACCACCGTCATCTTTCCATCAGGTAACTTGACGATGGCAAAATCATCATTGCACTCCACAAACTCCCGATACTTTAGCGACTGCATCAGTTCCTCATGGCTCATCACCATCATCAATTCCGAGTCTGGATTAATCTGAATATCGTCTTGCACCTTGCTCATCAGGAAAAACTCTCTTTCCTTCGGAGTCTCCTTTTTCTTGCCAACTTTCAGTTTTCCTTCGAACATCGCCTTCCAGTTCCATACTTGCGATGGCAATCCAAACACCCGATACAGTCCCACGTTATCTATAATCACGCAGTTCTTCTTTCCCTTAGCAACACGCAGTCCACGTCCCACCATCTGCAGATACTTGGCAAGCGACAGCGTAGGTCGAGCCAACTGTACAAACTCCACATCCGGGCAGTCAAATCCTTCCGAGAAGATATCTACATTCACCAGCACTTGGATGTCGCCTTTTCTGAAGGCTTCAATATCTTGTTGTCTTTCCGTAGCTGGAGTCTTCGAGTCTATGGCTATGGCTTTCACGCCATGTTCCTGATACAGTTTTGTGATTTTCTGAGCATGAGAAATATTGATAGCATACACGATGCCCTTTCTGTCTTTACCAAATTCTTCCAAGCTCTGATAGAGCCTTTCGATGCTCGGCTTCTTATTCAGCAACATATCCATTTCCTTGTTCTGGTAGTCACCATCTGCCCCTCGCTTCTGCAAGGAGTCGATGAGCCGTTGCGTCACACCGTCCGATTTGATGCTCACAAAATCGTAAGTTGCCAATCTTCCCTTGCTGATAAACTCAGGAACATCCCACGACTGCACCAGCACGTCAAACAAATCCGTGAATCCCTTCCCGTTCAATCGGCAAGGAGTAGCCGTCAGTCCCAGGAACTTAGCATTCGGGAATCTCTCCCACATCTCCTTATAGGTCTTGGCAAGGGCATGGTGCGCCTCGTCAATCACTATCATTCCCGGTTCTTCCTCTATCTCGTCATAGTGCTTCGACAACCATTGTATCGACACAGCCTTGACGGATGACAATAGGGTAGAGGTGTTTGATGCGGAATAAGAATGGAACTTTCTTACGGTTTCGTCTATCTGTGACACCAGCTCTCTTCTATGGGCAACTATCCATACTTTCTCCATTGGATTGTTGCTCACGAAAGAGTCTATGACTGCTGTTAACAGATAGGTCTTACCTGTACCAGTAGGCATTTGTGCCATCACGGACCGATGAAGGCGCAACGCCTTCTCAATCCGTTCCTTCATATCCTCTTGGTAATCAAAAAGTTTGATTTCCTTCATTATTTAAGAGTCTCGTTGACTTTACTCCAGTCTTTATTCATCAATTCCTCGATGATGCGATGAATCTTCAAGGCATATTTCGTTCTAGGATGATTGCCATACTGTGTTCCTCTCAGAATACCTTCATAGAAGATGGTTACGATGATTTCAGTCTGTTTTCGGAACGTCGTATATTCATATTCATCATATTTCTTGTTGTGCCAATAGTAGGAACTTGCCCAATAGCGCTTATGGTTATCCAGCATCTCCGATGCCAGGAAACCATACTTGATAAGTGTTGCCTTCTTGGTCTTCATCAGTTCATTCATCTTGCTGTGGAACAACAGAAAGGCATTGAACGACATTCCTTCCATGATGGCTTTCCATTCTGCACTCTTTTTCTTGACAAGAGCTTGGTCTGCCTCCACCTTCGCCGTAACCTCATCCTCTTGCTTCATCCGTTCTTCCAGATAGTTGGTATCCCATTTTCTCCATATCAGTTTCTTGATATACCCATCCAGTTCCAAGGCAAACTTACCTTCTTCTGTCTCTTTGACATGGTATTTCTCTTCCAACAACGGTGTACGCATCTTCGACGTGATCTGATATACAGTTGTTGTAATCCGCAGTCGCTCAGTACCGGCATCTTCTCCTGCTATCACCTTATCACCCAAGATAGAAACGGTCTTCTCCAGTTCTTCCAACTTTTCGTCAGTAAAGAAACCATATTCCTTCAACTTCCTCATCATGCCATAGATTTCAAAATACAATGCATTACTGAATATGACAAAGTCCATGTCTTTCAGCGTTTTCGTGAAGAAAAATAAATAGGTACTGACTGGGTACATCTCCATATTCAGTGGTATTTCTATTTCCTCTGGCAACTCTACTCCCGAAGCCTTGCCGTCTTCTCTCGCTGTAGATATAATCTCGCCTGTCTCAGGATTCCTGGCATCCAGATAATTGCAGAAGTCAAAGTTCTTGTCTATCTCGTCGATACCTGTCAACTCTTTCAGCAATATCTTCGGCTGCTTGGCATCACTCTTCATGATTTCCTTGAACACGTCCACGCTTGCCATGCACAGATTACCCACGGCAGAGGCAAACGCCACGTTCATCAGCAGATTGCCGTGTAGCAGGTCATCGAACTTCTCTCCATAGATGCGCATGGAGATATACCATTCCTTGGGATTATCCTCAAAGCCGATGGTTGAGATATGGATGTCCTCTGCCGTATCAGTATGTTGACCATACAGACTACTGATGACAGGATATTTCTTCCGGAAAATCCAAAGGCACACTGGTTGTGAACACTGGTAAAATTATAGGTGCTTCTCTCATTGTTTCTGTTTCATTATTGGTGTAGTTGATAATTTACAGGAGTGATTTCTCCATGTCGTTTGGTTCACGAATCACTGCCATCGGCTCTCCTTCAAAAGGTGTCTCTGGCATCAAGTCCATCAACTTCTTTTTCATGCCTCGATGATTGGGGTATTGGCCTGCTGTCTCTTTGATATAGCGGCATACCTCCTGGCGTTTCTCCTCGTTGTTCCATATCTTGACAGCTTCCACCAGGGCTTGATAGCTGTCGAATACCAGTTTGCCGATACGTCTTTTGTATTCGCCTACCAGTTCTTGTATGTCATCACGGTTGATGAGCAGTGGTATATGCTTGCACAGCGCCATGGCGATAGCATACGCTGCATCAGGTCTGTTCTTCTCCAATATCTGTGGGATGGACTTCTTGTGCCATCGTTCCAGCAGACGTAGCTGAGCCATGAAGTCATCATTATCTCTTGGCTCAAAGCTTACTTCCTGCATCAGATATTTGGAGTATTCCTCTTCATAGTCCACACTCAGCCCTTTCGGTATATAGTTAATTCTCGGTCGCTCCATCTTGGCCCAATATCGCTGTCTCTCCATCATCCGCTTGCGCTGCTCATCATTTTTTATACGAACCAGCTTCTCATAGTTCACCATCGTCTCTATCTCCCTGAACTCAGGTGTATTCATCACTTCTGCCTTCAGATGCTTCTTGATGACTTTTTTCAAATAGCGTTTCCATGCCTCCTTGTTCTCTTCGGTAACGAATGGCGGACATTGCTCACCATAGAAGGTGTGCCAGGTGAATGGCTCGAAGTCGATGTGCCAGAGGAATGATTTGTGCTGGGTATTGACGAATTCCATTTTATTCTGTTTTTCTAAAAGTATTTTCAGCAAGTTCCTTCGTTATTTCATCTTTCCGTTTAATAATCTCTTGCTTTATTTCTTCAGCATATTTGAATTCTCCGATATTCAAACAATACTGATAGAGTTCTTGCAACTTAGTAATAACATTCATATTATTCTGACTTATCAAGAAAGCTGCTAAAGTCTTTTGTTGCTCATTATTAGCAGTAGCCTTTAATGCTTTTAATATAGTATCTAAAAATGTTTCCATATAAAGCTTATTTCAAATATTCTACAAATATCTTTTTCACATAGACCAAATTCATTTTCCACCATTGCCAACAAAATAATACTGCGATGATGAGTATTAAAAGTAACAAAATCCAAGAGCAACCAATAATAATCGTCAAGAGAACAGAAGAGAACATATGGCCAAAGAATAGATTCCTTGCCAAAACTGATTGATAGTAAAACTCTTGATACTTATCTATTTCTGTTGCTTGTTTAGCCTGTGCCAAACCTTTAGCAGCTTTGGCGTTATCAATGAAACCTGTCTCTGGTAGTTGGAGTTTATGTCGTAAGTCACTGATTTTCTCTATGGAAAACCTTTTGAACGAATTGTTCAATACTAACCGTGAAGGACGTGGCAGCCCCCAACAATAAAGTATATATTCTATGCCTCCACTGATTATCTCATTGATATAGCCTACAATGAAAGTTTCCAACAATATGAGCATAATCAATATGGCGGAGATTTTACTTATACTCTCACACATATCTTTATCAATCTGATAATGTGTGCAAAAATATCCCATACCTATACTACAAATAATGTAAAATCCCGGAATAAGGATTTTCATCGTTTCTTGCCACCTATAATTCATTTCTTTTCTTCTTTAGCTTGTTCAACATATTTATCGTACTGATATTTATATCCTGGTGGTGGATTCTTGAATCCATTCAAGGCATCCATGTCCTCTGATTGTGCCTTCCATAAGGCATCAACAGGTATAGAGACTATTTGTGTGGTAAATAGATCATGTCCCTCGTGCTTATAGCTGTAACGTTGATATTCATGTTTCGCAGGAGTAAAACAAACGGAGCCTCCGTAATGTCCAGAATTACATATCACGACATTACAATACACCAATCGTGATATGGCCTCTGCCAAGAAGTAAAATGATTTAACGTCCTTGTTGTTAGCTATAATCAGAAGGTGCTGAATACGACCTTTGTAAATTGCGTAGCGCTCAATATCATAAAAGTCTGCACAGATAGACACTCCAAGTTTGCCATATTCCGCCAAATCAACGATATAGAACTCGTTGCATGGCATAAAAGACATGTTCCAATCCTGCTCGATGATTTTCATTTCTTCTCGTGAAGCAAAATGCTTCCCGAAATAGAAGGATGTAGCTTTGACTTTTCCAACTTGCTTCCCATGTGGCCAATCTCGAGGTACATAGAATATAGCTCTGTTGCTAACTCTGTTATTATCGTATTGTTTGAAATCCAATCCTGCAACCACAATGGCTCCTATCTTTTGAGCATAATTTTTTATACGAGACTCAAAATAAGTTGCTACTGCTAACTCTGGTATGACAACAATATCAGGTTTCTTTGTATCAGACATCTCTTGGAACGAAGCAAAAGCCGCCTGTATTTGTCTCCAAATAGCATTTGCTTCATATACATCCATTTGTGGAGTATCTGACCAAGCCAAATTGGAATCCACGATTGCTTGTATAATACCAATATTCAATAACTTCTCCATTAGATTTTAATCATTACAAGTTGACGTGTTTCATGGTGTGCTACGGATATTTGATTTTCTCTGAGTTCAGCTAACGAGGCTTCAATTTCTTCGAGAAGTTCTTCAAGCGTTTCAATTTTTGCATCATTGACTTGTTGAGCACAAGTAACTCCATTCAAGATGCCTTTAAGCTTAATCGTTTCTCTATTTTCCAAAGACAAGCAAGCAGAAATAATATCGTAGTTGTGAGAAGATACCTTTCCTTTTTCCAACAAACGATAAAGCACAGATTGCCACTCGTAGCCATATTCTGGTCTATTGAAAACCCAAGGTAGAGAGTATTCCTTCGTCAATAATTGTAGAAAAATGATACCCAAGCCATATATTGTTCCTATCATTGGAGAGTAATCATTAGAAGAAAATGACGGATACCTATACATTGTATTCAGAAAGGAATCTTTTACTGATATTTCAATTTCTTTTTTCTTCGAAAGCCAACTATCCCAATCTGTTAGCTTCAAACACTCCTCTCTTCTTATCAATATCGAAGCAGGATGGAGATGGATTTCTTCTAGATATTCTATATTATCATAAAAATACTTCACGACAGACTTCATTATGAGAGTGGCGCAATATTCTGAATACAAAGCATTACCTAATGCATCATTCTTTTTATCTTCCATCTCTTTTACTTCCCTAATCCATTGTAGCAAGGACAATTTGTTATTAGGACTCGACATTTTCTTTTCTGGAAGTTTAAAACCTTTGACAACCTTAGTTTCTCCTTTCTGCCCCCAAACACTTAGAAGTAAATTTTCCTTTTGCAATCTATCGAGTTTCAACTTTGAAAAATCTTGTTTACCAAAGTTTGATAAAGGAACATAAGAAATGCTACTAAAAAGGAGTTGAGTAAAATATGGAGAAACAACATTAGCCTTATCCAAATCTTTCTTTAAGAAATTTGGCATAAGCAAATTTGGCGTTGGTTTACTTTTATTGAAACGTTCTATATGCCATAACAGCCAAAATGAAGAATCCAATTCTATTCCGTGGTAATTGCAATCTGCCAAGTAATCATTAACCTCTTCTTTCTCAATATATTTCTTTAATGTCCTTCTTACTCTTTCATCCAAGAATTTGGCATCATTATATAAATAATGGTGTATACCATTGTATTTATCCTTAAGTTCTGCAATTTGTTCAAGAAACTTTTCATCCGTTATTTTCTTCCATGGGTCTTTATACTTATTTGCAGAAAGTCGAGAAATTGCCTTCAGCACTTGCAAAGCCAAATGAATATCCATAACCGAGACTATATACTCATATCCTAAAGAATGAATACTGCCATCCTTATAAATTCTATTCAAAATCAGATATAATTGCTGTATCTTATCTGGCAAATGATAGATGCAGAAGTCCAAAATCCTCAGCCACATCTTAGGCTTGTCAGGAATTTCCTTGACAGAGTAGACCAACAAATGAAATATTTTCTCTTCTATTTTCTGAATTTCCTTTCTTGAATCTCCTATAGCACTTCTTATTGATTCATAGATATTTTTGCCTTCATTTGTAATCACATCAAGAATAGGCAGGTCTAAAGTCTCAGGATAATCGTCACCTTTAGTAAAAATCAAAGAGCGCAACATTTTTTCAGTTACTTTATCTTTTAATTTCAGTCCAGAAACAAACTTCAACCATTTTTGCCGTAATTGATGAATCTTATCATAATCTACTTTGATATCAGAGGTTAGGCGCGACAACATGGTACAAGCAAACGAAGTCCTTGTTCCCTTTTTGATTTCTTGTTCTGGGAAATCCGTAACAAGCAACATCTGCAAGTCTCTGAACACCATACTAAATTCATTGGAACTCAATAAGTCTAATGGCATATTTGCTATTTCTGAGATTTTGTGTAGTGTTTGCGTCAGAAGTGGTGTCGGATAGTGCGAGTCAAGTTCTATGGGTTCAGTATCGGTCTTTGCGGCATTTACATTAAGCCCGATTTTATTAAGCTCATGAATGTACCAGCCTTTCCACTCAATCAATTTTTCTGCATTTTCTGATAAAAACAAATGGTCATCTACATATCTGAAATGCAAGATGTGGTGTTTATTATCCGTTTTTAACCTTTCTTCCACCTTCAGGTCTATTTCCAACAGGTACAAATTTGCTAAGGCACCAGCAACCAATAAACCTGTTGGTAACCCATCAAATATAACATCTTTATATAAATCCATTTCTGCCAGTTCATCATCAGAAAAAGGTTGTCCTTCAAATCCATCATAAGCTACTTCAAACTTTGTAATAGTTTCTATCAGTGCGGCGAAGTTTGAATCATCTATAGGAAAAGAATCTAAAAGTATAGCTTTGATTCTATCCATCTTTACCGATTGGTAAAATTTTTCTAAGTCGATAGACATATAAAACAACTTTGGATGATAACCGTCTTTTGGAAAATAATCTTTTTCCAAATAAGGCAACCTAAAAGTCTTATTCACTTGTGCTTCATTTTCTGCAATGGCTTCCAATTCTGAATCATCACAATTCTTCTCATCTATCTCTCCAGAAAAAGCCTTTCTCTTGATACATGCAGCTAACATATGTCTATACAAAGGCCATCCCTGTTGCCATTTTCGATAAAACAACTTGGATGTTGTTCTATAAACACCATTAATCCAATGACCATTTTCATCTTTCCATGTATTCAAGAACAGGCGATTTCCATAGCTCCAGGCAGGCATATCCTCCTCAAAGTAAGGTCCTAATACGCCATATACAGCCATCCATACAATCTGGTCTTCTACATGAATACAGAATGATTGTCTGACACGAAGTTCTTCATGCTCATTATCTCCATCATCCTTGACAACTTTCTTGCCTTTTGGGTAAGGAGCTGGTTTAATCGGTCTCATTTGATAAGTTCCCGTCTTCATCTTCTCTGACAATTTTTCTATATTGTTCAGAAGATTGAACTTATAAGCAGATAGTTCCAACTCGTCAAACCAGACATCACCATGATGATAAGAGTTCTCAACTCTTCGCCATGCCAATATAAGATTCTCCCTACTACAGATGGTCTCAAATATATTATTTTGGATTTCTCTCATGACGTTTACTCAAATAATAATCCGAATAATCCTTATATTTTGTATCTTTTCTGATATTATGAATGCAATTACCTATTTTCTTTAACGTCTTGTTTATTTTCTCAAACAAAGTATTTCCTGCCTCATCATTGTCAATATACATAAACAGTGTCTTATTCCTCAAAAAATCAGCATACTCCGGACGGAAAGAACCTGCGCCAGGCAAAGCGATAGCTTTCTTGCCTTCCGAAAGAAAAGCTATACAATCAGTTACCCCTTCAGCAATATATACTTTATCAAACCTTTCAGATGACTTCAAAATAGGCATATTGAACATTAAAGGACTGATACCTTTGCAGAAATTGAATCGTCTTTTGTCACCTTTCTCCAACTTTCCGAGATAGCGACTTTGAATATTTTTAATACGTCCTTCTATATCATAATAAGGAAATAATAGGCAAGGCACTCTAAACACAGGGTGCAAACTATTTCGGTATTCCATTAAAACACCTGCTTTTAAACACCTCTCTTTGGAAAATGTCTCAGTTAATACTGTAACGAACTTTTCTGCATCAGATATGCTACCTACCTTTAAAGAAGAAACTACTTCTTCTGAATATTCTCTATCAAAAAATAGAAATTGTCTTGCTTGCTCTGATAATCGAGATTTGTTTATTATCCAATTCAAGACTTCTTCATCTACTTGTTGATAGGTAGTTTCTTTTGGGGGGGATGCGACCTTTCTTATAGGAGCCTTTTTTAATTTTACCCCTTTGCTTTCTGGTATTGATATATTGAATGCCCGAGATAACCAAACACATGCTTCTTGAAAAGAATAATTGTAGTATCTCTTGACAAGCTCTATACTATGACCACCTATATCACAAACATAACATTTCCAAGAATTTTTGCTTTTTTTGAAGTGAAGACTTGGATCATGGTCTTGATGCATAAAACACAGTGCTTTGTTTCGAGAAACTGACAAGCCCAATTTCTCTGCAACATCATAAACGTTCAATGCATCGAGTTTTTCAACAATATACCTCGGTATATAGCTCATTATAATCTAATTATTTATAGCACAAATAGTGCATGAACTTTGTTTAATCAGAAGTTTTCTGACCGTATAATAATTGTACTTTTTTTTTCATGTCTGCTGGCATTATAGCAACTTCTTTAAGGGATTCCTTCTTCAGTTAGAACCATTCTAAATGATCCTTTGATATCATATTACCAAGTACCAATATAAACATTTAAGAGATTACTTTCACAGGATTAAACAACATTTACATATCAAGAAGTTCTACGACACAACAGAGAATACAGCTTATTTTCAGTTGTGTATTGCTGTTTGCGATTATCGGCTACTCAACATGGCAAAGAAACCCTCAATGTTCAACATCACGTCACAAATATCCAAGTCTATTCGTACAATTCTATATAAGCAAGATATATTCAAAGAAACAAAAGAATAAGTATTTTTAGTCTGGAGTCTCAATATATAGAGGGTTACCTCTTTAGAGTTAATTATCAGGACACTAGTAAAAAATCATAATAAAGAGCAATCCCTTACATCAACGTTTTTACATATTAGATTTCGCTACTTATTCTTCTTTTCACTATATGTAGGCTCAACAGAGAGATAAACAGTATCCTTAATAACAACATTATTGATAAAGACAATATTACACTCTTTTTGATCTTCACACTTCACAGAAAAGGCATTACAAGTGGTCATTATAGCCAAACATAAAAGAATAACTATAAGGAAGCCTATAATATAATAATATTTTTTCTTCATTTTAAGAGCTATATATCTTCAAGAATATATTATTGAATACCTCAGAACCTGTTGTTGAAACGAAAGTACGCAGCTCCATCTCAAAATCATCAGGAAACTCCAATACACTGTTTCTTCGATAAGAAGAAGTATATTCTAGCCGTTCTGTTACTTTAACATTCAAATCCAACCGATAATTAACCAGTTCTTGATCATCGATACTATACTTTCCTTTGAGTCTTTGCATGATCTCTGTAGACAACTGACTAAGTGTTGTCATTCTATGAGTAAACTCTTTTGCCTTTAGTCGATGTCCATATAAATCCGACATAATATTCTTATAACCTTCCCTAATATCCAATAATTCAGAGAAAAAATAATCCTTCAACTTCTGCTCAGCATCCATTTTAGTTTGAATACGTTGAACAACCCATATAGCAAGCAAACCTCCAACAAGCATAGCTATTACATCTATTAATATAGAAGTTAGAGCTATCCATTCAGAAGGAGCCAATTTTTGTATCATGACATCTGCAACCATTCTTTCTTTAACAACTCATTATTAACCAATCTAAACCAAGGTTTATGACACTCTGTTATAGTTGGTTCCTTCCCTTCCTTTCTACGATTTTCCCAAGCAGGAAAAGTTCTTTCCTGAACAAAGACCAGCCACTGATTTTCCTTTTCAGAAACAAGTTCTAGTAAATTTTCAACCACACTTAGTCCAAAGTCATAAACCAAATTCCCTATAGCTTCATCCAAAAAAGAAGGAGTATAGCCACCTATAACGCCATCAAGAACAAGATACAACTTTTCTTTTTTTTGGTATGCTTCAGCAAAAGCACCATTAAGTTTAGTATGATAAAAGTCTTCCCCAGAGCAATCACTCACTGAACAATGTCTTAGTCCAGTAACCAATGAATAGTCTGTAGATATTGTAAATTTCATATTTCCATTTTTAATGAGTTAAACATTCAACATCAACACTCCAACTATATAACGTTCCAATTAGTCCTTTAGTATATGGAGCGAAAATATTATCATTATTACTGTCCGAAAAATCGAGTTTTACATTATTGGATAACACACATAAGTTTTTAATAATGCTTCTATTATTGCAATCCTTTATGAAAGGCAAACCCTGATTTCGATTTTGATCTTTAGATTTCGATCCATAATACTGTGAAAAAACACCTTCCAAAACCTGACAATTATTCTTACCAAACAGAAAGTCTTTTAATTGCTTATCTACTCGCTTATTAAGAGAGCCTAAAATTCCTTGTCCTAAGTCCAAGGCAATAAAAACAACTTTATCCTTTTCAAATTTTGCTGCTATTGTCCAGTTCTTTCTCTTTACATTACCCCATTCAGTAGAATTACCACAGATTTCCTTTAAGATAGCGACATAATCATTTATATCACAGTCCTTATCAACACCTAGATAATCCTTAACTTTATCTAAAAGAGCAACAAAAGCCTGTAAGTCCTCCTTTTTTATCTTATCTTCACCTTTCTGCACCTCTAATATTTGACTATTACCTGGGAGAAACATTTTTCTATTATGTTCATCATACATATTATTTAGAAACCCAGAATCCAACATAAAACGGTAAGCTTCTGCACAAAGCGGAGAATTACCGCCGACATTGCATCCCTTTTGAGCTAGTTCATCGCATATAGCGTTTAGCATAATCATTGCAGCAAAATCTACAGTCTCAACTTCTTTCATGTCCAAAAGAATTTTCTTTTCTCCAAATCTTGTGAAATAGCTAAACTCCATATCCAAAAGCCTACGGAAAAACTTTGCACATTTTGCAGGGTTTGACAAAAGTCTAAAATCCCGAGGTACTTTTTGCCTTTTTGGTGATTTTTTCAATTTATCTTTCATTCTAGCTTCCCTTTCTCTAATATTCCTTGAAACTCTTACATTCCTAAGTTTCTTACAAATGTTCTTCCGTCGAAGTCGAATTCGATGCAACTTGCGATAATTTATCCAAGATTGACGAACCCAAAACCTTCTTGTTTTTAATTTACGCCTTGTCATACTCACAGGTTTAGTGTACAGTGAATAAAAAAATAACAATACCTTTTCTTTACTTCAAAAGTAAATTAACAATACTATTTTCACGCCATTTTCAAATTGCTAAACATTACTCCATAACCCAGCATTCAGCGAGTATCCGCTGTTTAATGTAATTCCAATAAAGAGCAATCACTACTTTACTAACTCATCCAGAAAATGGGTCAATCCTTCACCTGGATTATCATAGTCGGAAACAATAGGCTTTACACCTCTAGACTCCAATATAGTCTCTTCCACCTCATTGGGTTTAGTCAGGAAAATGTATGAAGCAGGACGAATATCCTTATATTTTTCCCATATCTTAGAAAGCTTGTATAACAGGAAGCGCATATTGATGTCTTCCAAACTATATCCAATATAAAGAATGGTTTTTCCTAGCATATCAGATCTGAGCTTGATATCCAGCGGAGAATTAAACTCCAAACGTTCAAAATAGCTACTTTCTGTAAGTACAATTGAACTGTCATCAGAAAAGTCACCATGAAACTTGATTATCTGCGTCACGTCCTCCTTTATATCAATAAAGTCCTTTACACCAACGATTTTGCAATATTCCTTTCCATAATGCTTGAAGGCTCTTTCTATCCAACTATCATAATTGGTAGTATAGATAATCGGGAAGTTCAAATCAACAATATTTTTATAAATAGACGTAGCATCCAACTTAGCTTCATCAATATTGTGCCATTTCTGGTCCATGTAACTTCTCAGATCTCCAATAGTCTTCCGCTTGAGATAGTAGAATTCAACCAAAGACTGATAATTGGATAGAGTCTTGAATATTTCCGGATCATAACCAATAAGATTGGCCACCTCATCTATCAACTCTGAAAAAGTTGGAAGCCCCAGGTTTTTCGACACTCCGGCACCCACAAAGAGAATAACATCTTTTCGCCTGATGGCCTCTTTAAGTTCTTCTATATACTTCATATGGCTATTGTTTCAAAAAATCAGCAAATTTCTGTAATGCGGTCTTTCTCATACTGATGTCATTTTTACGAGCACCCATCTCTGCAAAAGTCAGATTGCAACCATTGGGAACAAATATGCAATCCCATTGGAAATTACGATCTCCCTTCGGAACAGAAATGATACTCCCTTCTACCTCTCCATCAAAAATATGGGTATTCTTACCATCAATATAGCAAATGGTAGTAATAGCCTTGGCCTTGGATTCTCCGACATCAGCCCCAAAGAGTTCTGCAAATTTATCCGCTTGCAGTTTATCCCAAAACACCTGTGTCAAACCTCCAGGCAGTTGATTAATCTTATCAATAAACAGACCGGTATGTTCTACAAATAGCGGACGTCCGATCATCTTGAAAGCCTTTAATGCCTTCTCTTTAACCAAATGATTGACGTTATCCGTTTGAAGCTCTTCTATTTTCCTTGCTATCGGGATAACGTCAACATCTAAAGTTTTCAATATCTCTGAAACCTCCTTGGTCTTACATGCATTATTAGACAAAAATCGAATTTGTTTCATTGCTCCACCTTAATAATAAAAAAAAACGTATTATTCTCATCTATCAAACCTCATTTCAAATCCCATCTCACGGATTCTATCCAACCAGTCATAAATTCTCCTTGGAGAATTGCCATCCTTCTCAACCAAAGACTTCTTCTCTAAAGCAGCAGCCATTACAGAGAATTCACGCTCTAAAGATGTAGAGAAAACACCTTTGTCATCTGTATTGATAGAAACAGTGATAGAATGAGGTGCAATACCCTCATGTTCCAAGCCGTAATTGAAGAAATACAAGATTGGATGCTCATCATACCTCTCGAAATCACCTATCCTATAATTTGACGTAGGATTCGTTTCTATCGAGATATGCTTCATTTCAACCTCATCCAGTAACTTAGCCTGCAACTGTCTGATAACATAAATATAATCCTCATCCAGTTTGATTTGATCACACTTGCATCCTTCCTTATAGACATATTCATCATAGTGATAGAAATAATATAAGAAACGGGCCTTTATATTTTTCCTGGCTTTACTTACAGCCTCCGACTCGTTCAGCGCATAAATGCCCCAATAACTGGTAAGCCTGTTTTCATATTCCTTTTGAGGATTCTTGTAGCATTCCGGATTATCTCCTCTCAACAACCAGGCATTATAGTAATCTTCTATGCTTGGGGTTAATACATGATCACCATCCATGATCTTGCATTTTCCATATATATCATCAAAGTATTTGGAATATAACGCCTTAAGTTTAACGGCAATACGATTAAATCCGTCACAGCAAGAGCCTTCGAAGTAAAGCCATACGATATTGTCAAGCAAGGTTTGTTTCGACATTGATATATAATAACCTCGCTTACGGTAATACTTTTCAACATCCGTACCTAGTACCAAAGCGTGCCCCAGCCTATCTCTATTCTCCAGATTCAGGAATAAGATGCTTTCACGCACGGCCCGCAAACCATCAACGATATCCAGGAAATCTTCCCCCACATGAAAAGTAAATCCCAATTCCTTATCCTTACTGTTGTATACAGAAGTTGGAACATAATATTTCAGATAACGAAACACCTGCCCAAACACCTCAGGACGGCACTTTATCTCAGAACTGGCAGCATCAATACCCACAACTCGACTATCCTTATCCAATTCAGAACACATCTTCAGCCAGTTTTTCAGAGCCATAGCCTGCTTTTTGATTTCATTCCTCAAACCATAATGCCGGTAATATAGCGAAGAATCCCTATGCAATTGGACTGCTTTCTGTTTTTCTTTATCGTTTCTCTTTATAAAATGCAGAATAATGGAATATCTCTTATCCAGAACTGCGGTTTTGCAGGAAGCCAGATTACCATTTCTTAAAGATTTATCAATTCCTTCTAATGTCTTCTGCAGCCCTTCCTTACTCCCCTTGGGAGAGAAACGAGCCTCCAGATACTTTTGAGAATCACATAGAGAACTGCCAATTGCCACTTGTGACACGATCTCACTATAAGCCGAGTTTTCCTTTAGAAAAAGAACTTTTCTACCTTGATAATCAGCGAAGTTGGCAAATCCGACAGAATCATTCAACTGTACAATTTCATTCCTAAATTCACTTTTAATCAGCAGATATATGTAGAAAAGCGTTGCCATGCCAGAATCAGCAGTACCTTCAAAGATTCTCTTAAACATCCTGTACATCAAGAAACGCTCGCCAGCCAAAACAGAGTAAATATACTCACTCTCTCCAGCAGAAGACAACATGATGTCAGCAGAAATGGCGTAATCCAAGATATTCTTCTGCGTATTACCTTGCGTACCAAAACGATAACCTTTCATCATTCTAGCCACATTGACCCGATAGGAGAGTTCCAACAACTTGCTGTTCATCAGTAAGTCTTCATCTATGCCGAGCATGGCTATCGTCGAACGATAATAGCTCTCAACAAAAGCATCATCTACATCAGGATTCAGATACCAAAACAGCAAGAGTCTGATAGAAACTGCTTTCATCACCTTATTATACAGACTGTTGCTCACCTCACTCGAATTGATAATATGAGGAGCTCTCAGATAATCGAAGATCTTTCTGAAACTATCCTGCCTATCTATCACATCATTCATCAAGCTCAACCAGTTTAAATCAAAAACAAAAATCGAACCATAAAGATGGTAATGCAAATCTATCATTCTCTTTTCAAAGATATTGCCAAGAGCGGCATTGTCATGACTGATGATATCTTTCCAGTTAAAAAATCTGCGGTTTACTCCCTGCATAACATCCTTTGCAGCAAGGTAAGAAGTCGTAAACAGATCTTCACCCAGATTGGAAGTAAGATCATGCCATCTCAACAAGTCGTCATATCTGCAAACAGGCTGATGTTTATATTCCTTCAACACACATGAAGAGAAATGAAGCAATACATTGAAGACACTGTTACTTGGACAAAATGCCAGCGACTTGATGTCATTTTCATTCAGTGCCCATTTAGATTCAAGCAAATCAAATATAGCCTCCACCTGATCCTTGGTTCTGATAGGACTGATATCGTCCAGATAAGCCCTTACGAACCATTGGCGATTCACATGGGCATCGTCATGACATTTCCCCTTTAACAGTGATGCTATAACGTTATCACTCTTCTGCAGTTGGAACAGCGTTTTGATCGTTTGTCTCAGCGTTTCCATTGTTCAATTCGTTTAGTCCATTATTGATAGCCTCAATAATTTGAGGCACATCATCTACCGACATCAATTCCTTACCAGCAATTGGCAAAACCTCATTCAGCATATTTCTATAAGGTTCATTCCTAAAACGAGCATCCAATCTAAGAATTCTATCTATCACTGTACTTTTAGAGCACATCCTTTTGGTTAAAGTAGACGCTAATCTTTCTGCCGTTATAACAGGAACCTGACCATTCACCTCGTTATAATAATCTTCCATCAGCTTTTTTATCTTTCCTTCATAAAACTCAGAATTCTTCTTTTCTGCAATCATGAAATCATCGAAAATTAACTTGAAGATCTCCTTTAAAGAATAAGAACTGCTTATTTCCTTCAATGTCTCCATCACGAGTCTTGCAAAACGATAGTTAATTCGATAATAATCACCCTCTTCACCATTTCCCGTTTTATCATAACTGTAGATGGAATATTGCGACATCAATAAGAAGAAACGCTCTAGGATCTTCACATCATCACCACTATTCTTATATTCATCTTCATCCAGGAAGGAAACAAGATCGCATAAAATCTCAGCATTTCTTACACAAGCCCATGACAGCCATATATGTCTATCAAATACTGGCAATTCTGAATTTTCAGACACCAGCAAAGTTGGATGAGCATTACAGTAATCCTGATAATCTTTAGGAGACATATTTCTGATACCACTCTTCGTTAATGACTTGAAGCCATTATATAAAGAATTACTAAATGAAGCCTCAGAATGATTCATTAAGTCAAGAAACTCATCACCATAATCGAACCTCTGATAACATCTTTCAATATCAACAATATTAAAGAGAAAAGCACCTATATCCCAATACCCTTTTGGCTTTCGAGTTAAAGACGCTGCATACACTAATTCTCGATATTCTCTATAAGTAAAATCTATATAATCTTTATTTTTTTGAGGCAAATAATGCTTTGATTTAAAAATTCTGGCAGTGCACAACATAAATACTTCTGCCATCCTCAACTCAATAGGCATCAGTTTCTCAGGCTTTTCTGTACACAATTTCATTAAAGCCCTCAATGCCTCCAAATTGATTACTCGATTAGAACGATATGGATCATCTCCCCCCTTTGGAAGTTCTACTATCATTTGCGTATTGAAAAATCTACCTCCAATAAGCTTCAAATAATTCGGCAATTTCATGTCCTGGTATAATCCTCTGGCCAATACTCTTTCAGAAGACATTTCTCCATTAAGTTCCTTATTATCATGAAGCTCCTCAATATATTCATCATAAAATTCATAGAGTCTCATTGAATAGATGGTTTTAATCATAAAAAGGAAATGCATCTGCTCTAAAGTAATATCCTTTCTTTCCAATAAATCGATGATGGCCAAAACATCTCCTATAGCTATATTATAAACCTGATTATTGGATTTAAGGATATTTGAGATAGGAGAATCTTTTGTCTCAAAAAACTTATCCTTTTCAAACTTATCCCGTATAATACGTAAAGCAGTAGCATTAATCTGTATGGCCTCATAAATGGAAGCAAGCTCTTTAATCCCTTTCTGGGAATCTGCATCAAGATGATTCATCATCCAACTCTCAAAAAGGTATTTCTTAAACACCTCTTTATTATTATATTCCTCAGTTATTACCTTTCCTTTTTCATCATACTGCCAGTAATCCTTCATGTCAACAAGCAGTCTGATAATCTGGCGTAATTCACGAAGATTATCCGGTACAATAAAACTCGTCTTGACAGCACTGTTATAGAATAAGTATCTCGTTTTTCTGAAAATCAATTCCGGAACAGCTTGTCTTACTGATTCAAACTGATAGCAAGAAATATCCTTCTGATTGATGTGCAACCCTGCATCCCAATAGACGGCAGATTCCGGCATATAGACACGATGATTATAGGGCACAAGCTTTGTGATATATCGGTCCACCATTTCATCAAGATCCTTATCATTCAAAGTCTGTTTTTGATCCCAATATTCCCTAGAGTACTGCAACCGTTTAAGCTTAGCCAATTGATCAAGCTTCACTGCCATCACTACGAGCACATTAGGCAAGACCAAATATTTCCGAATCTGTTCTACCATTTTGGTAGCATCTCTGGAATGCAAGTCAATGTCATCCACAGATATCAGAAGTATCGCATTCTCCTTGCCCATATACTTCATGAACCTGTCTATCAGCTCATACATAGAGGTTCTGAGGTCAACCGCTGCTGACAAAGAAGACAATGCTTCCAAATCATCATCAGGTATAGCGCTCTCTGTCATCATTCTGCTAAAATCATGCTGCACTCTGGCAAAAGATTCAGCCAATTTGAATTTCAAACCTTCATTTACATTATGAGAATGATTCAGGAATTTCTTATAAAGTGTAGCCAATATAACGCCTAGGATATTCGATTCATTGTCTATAAACGACGGATCAATCATATCCAAAGCATAGAAATTTCTCTTTAAAACCTCATTATCCAGTTGTGAATCTTGAGGCTCTTCAAGCAGATGCACAATAGAGCGCATACACGAAGTCTTTCCAGAACCTCTTTCACCAATGAATGCAAAGACATTATTTATCCATATATCATTACCCTTTAAATAATCGTCCCTGTTATCAGGCAACGCATCAAAATAATGATCCAAAGCATTAAGGATATAATGATAAGGTTCTGAAAAGATGGATGACTTAATGATATCCTTATTGATGTCTTCCACAACAATACGGTTCTCATCACCTATATTAAATGTAATAGTTCTACGATTTTTCATATTTTTAATTTAACAATTAAACGATAACTACAGCTAGTTCTCCAATAAAAGATAGCAACTGTAGCAAAGATAATATTTTGCATTTACCCTACCTTACGCAATATCAGTGGTTTGCATTTCTTATAAATCTGCATATCATGCTTCAAAGCAACCTTAGCGATATAAAGTCGTAGAAGAACGAGCCGATACTTCACCTATCCAAATTTCCGAGCTACAGAGGAGTTTGATTTTCACACCCTTGTACTCATCATCCTTATAAAGATGATAAGAAGAGAATATACCATAACCTCATGGTCACTCTTCACTAGCCCACAGAGATATACTCTGCGAACTACTCAAAGCTTCCGTAGTTATTAGGAATACCCAGAACGTTAACAAATGCTATTTTCATTTTTGAGCTGAAATATTCTTAATTATTCTTACAATTTATCTTATATCAAAAAAAGCCTATTCATTTTTACAGTTTCTATCAGATACTTCATAAATTCAGAATGTACTCCATGCTGTTGCTCCATTTGATGGATTAGGTCTTTTCTATAAGCAGTAGGTTTGTCTTCCAATATTTTCCCAAAGATATTCATTACATCAAAGGAGTCTGATGGAAGTTTTATGGTTGAGTTTAATATTCTATTGGCAAGGTTAAATCCTGTGTTTGTCAAATACACGTTAATTCGAAGTGCTTCCAAGCATTCCCCAAATGTATTAGGATGATTACTGACCTTCTTTTGGTATTGTTCAAACATATAATCTAAACCAACATTAACTCCTACAAAATGTAAGTCAGCTAAGAACTTTGAAACAGTTATCTTTTCCTTGACATTCAACAGATATAAGAAAGCTTCTGTATTGAGAATTTTGAAGTTCTCATAATTTGTCATAAGTCCCCAATCTTCACTAATCAAACATCTCTTCTTATCAATCGTCAAGAGCATACTTTCACTTTCGATTTCAAAAAAGGAGTGACCGATTTCCTGGAAATGGAGGTTCAGTTTTTTGGTCGCAACTTCAATAGTAGAATATTTTTCAATCCAGTCAAGTATGTATTGCAATATCTCTATATGAAAACTTTCCGAAACTTCAGTCTTCAACCTTAATCTTTCTACTACTTCTTGCGATATGAAACTTGGAATATTAACTTTCTCTCTTTGTAAAGTCTGCTGCAAATAAATCAACAATCCTTGTGGAATAATAAATTTTCTATCAAAAGTTACCCCAAAAATTTTGTTAAGCATACTTAGAAGAACTACTGACGTAATATCCAACACGCACTCATAGTCATCTATCGGACATTTTTCATAGTTTTGATACGGCAAACAAAATATCCTATCATTCCCAAACATTCGATTTATGCACTTCTCATACGCATTGCTGTTGCCAAATGAACTGATAAGCATAGCCTCACCCTTTGCATACCGTTCTTCCCAATCATCAATTCGTTTCTTGTTATCAAACCCACCGGCCAACATCATCAAGTTGGTCAACATGTTTCCATCGCCACCTTTCAAGTCATCTAGAGTGAACATACGTATACTTTTGCTTTGACCTTGTTGTAAACCTTGGTATATTTGTCTTGTAAGAGAATGATACTTATTATAAATATGTTGTACTCTTGCAGTAGATATAACACCAAACCTATCCAACGCAACCTTTTCACCGACATGATGTCCTATCATTTTTTCTGTATTAGAATTAATGAATACATCTTCGCTTCTAACTTTTCCATTTTCCTCATACACAACAAAGTCTCCATTTTCAACAATGTCTTTCTCTTCATTGATAATTGGTGAGATATGTGGAGTGTGTATATATTTGAACCACAGGTCTTTTAGTTCTTGCGATTTTGTTCGTAAAATAGCCCCATACAAAAAGTCCACCCCTTCCTTGTAAAAACCTTGTAATATCAGCAAATTAAAAAAGTTACAATTTAAAACTGAATCGTTTTCTACTGTATTTAAGACTCTGCAAACATATTGGGAGAACTTTGTATTTTGATTAGTTAAGTTCAAATAATTAAGATAATTATAAAATACACTATTGTTATCCGAATATTGTTCAAACAATAAGCTTATTACTTCTCCAGCATCAGTTAAGTCATTACAACCTATAGCTAAATAATACTCATCTTCCAAGAACTCTTTTACATGTGTAAAACCGTTTTTCCTAAGTTTCTTCAATGCATCAAAGAAAACATCTTTATAATTTTCATCTTCACGTATTATAGATAGATACACACACATTTCTAAAGAATAGACACCTTCTTGTATCAATGGTTTTATAATAGCCAAAGCTTCACTAATATGGTTTTCGGAGCCTAATATTCTTGCCAAGATAAATTTGGCTTCCTTTGGAGCTTTTTTAGCAAGAGTTTTAATAGTTTCCACATCATAAGTTCTAGTTGAAAAATACATAAATGTATATTCAAGAATCTGTTGCGTAATTGGATTCTCAAAAATCTTTAAACTCTTGAATTGCTGAACGTCCCTTGCATACATAGCTACACAACTCAATATTGGTTGACAATGCATATCTGGCAGCAAGATATTTATCTTCGCAAAATGCTCAAAGGCTTTTACTGCTAGCTGCTTATCGAAAATTCTTGTTGGCAAAAGAAATCCCACCAAAGCTAAAGTTTCATCTTTGCAATCCTTCTGTTCTTCAAGAACTCGTGCAGCATCATCAAAATCCTTGTTTATCATAAGCATTTCTAATAACATCAGTACATAAGGCATCGAATTTTCTTTCGATGGCTCACTATCTTTCATTGATGAAATTAGTTCATTCCTTTTTTCCTTATTTTCAATCAGAAGAAATTCTGAATACAAGGCCATGAATTCTACATCTGGGATAATATTTTCTATGTCGGTACCAGCAGATAGTTCCTTATATTTGTTCGTTATATCATAAACATTATGTAGCGTCTTCGTTATTTTCCTACCATCACTGAAATAATGTCCTTCGCGCAAAAGTCTGGTAGAATATACGGAGATGCAGAAACTCCATTGCCGTAGATTGTCATAAGTTAAGTTTTTAGGAATATCCAATTGAACATCATCTATACTAAACCATTCTTGGTCCGAATGATTAAATATATAGTAAAATATTACGAATTGAAAATTAATCTCTGATAATACTGACTTAGGAACTTTCTTATATGTATTTTCCGCATCATCTGACAATACTACCAATGCAGCATTAGCCATAGCATTGTTAGGCTCTCTTTCCAAGATTTGATGACATAAAGCTATCATTGGTTGTTTCTCATTCCCTTTTATGTTGATATAAATATATTCTTCTACAATTTCTATCAAAAACAAGTTCGCTTTCTTCATTTCTTCAAAAGCTCTCACTAACTCAACTTTTTCATCATTTCCTTTAATATAGCAAGAACATTTTCCCATCAGAAAATCTATTGTTGCAAGCAATTCATAATCTGTAGCACTACGCTTAACCACAATTTTTCTAATTGCTCCTAAATGTTCATAGGCTTCCTTTAGGTGTAACTTCTCTATGGAACTTCTATACAAAGGTAACAATTCTTTAATCTCATCATTCTTGTTAGCCAATGCGTCTAATATTTCTTCAGTTGAGTTTCCTTTTATAAAGTCTTCATTTGGCTTACGAAATTGCAATATAAGATAAATTACGGCAACAAATGTAATAAGTATATCAACAATAAGTATAAAACTATTAAACGAATCTACAGAAAGTTCCAACAGAAAGTTTCCTGTATTCACTCTAAGTACATTAAAGAGTAAAGGAGATGCATTTATAGCCATCATAGCCCCAAAATATCTATAGACAACCTTTGCAGTTGTCACTCTATGAAGAAGATAATCACGCACAGGCTTGCCTATATGCCTCCAAGTCCAAGCCACCAACCATAATTTTGAGGATGACCTTTCTGGACACCATACGGAAAGTATTGCGGACAACGCTAATAAAAAAAGTACTGTAAAGACTAATCCCATATACTTACTCTACAACTTATAATTTGTGATTCTTTTAATCTTATCCAAGTGTAAATCACCAATACAGCGTCCCAACTATTTATCAGCGGGCTTAGCCGTACCAGTATTCTTGAATAAATGTATATCACCAATACAGCGTTCCCACTATATTACAAGTAGTTATACCTATCAGTTTATTGAAAAAAATATATTTTGTATCGGTTTAAGGGTGAAGGATCGCTAAGCACTCTCCTTCACCTTATCTATTTTTTCTATATAGTAACATGGAAGCAGAGACTTATAGGCTTCAACTTATATCATCGTTTCAGCTTCCAAATCTCATCCAGCACCTTCTTCACCACTTTCTTGTTCTCTATTATGTAATCCAAGTCGTAGGGATAGAGCATATAATCCCAAAGAACTTGGTAGATGGAGAGGAAGATTGAATCTATGCCTTGACGAATCTTAGCATCTAAGCTGTCTTCAAAACCTCGTGTTCCCTTCAAAAGCTTCAGCAAGGGCTGATACCGGTGTTCTATGTCAACCTTCAGGATGACGCAACTCTCAGAGAGCTTCTTCTTGTTTTGATTCAGTATCCGCAAGACTTGCTCGTGGAAGGCTAGATATTGGTTGGAGGTTAGTCCTTCCAAATAAGACGGCATAGCGGCAAGCGACTCTTCCCGTTCTTGCTTCAAGGCTTGTGCCTTGGCTGCCTTTTCCTTAGCTTCATCCAGTTTTGATTGCAACTTCGGACTGTCCCATTGGCGCCAAACCAAATCCAAGTATGGCTCCACGGCTTGTTGAAGAAACTTATTCTTGGATGCTGTATTGGTGAGAGGAAAATGATAGTTGTAAACGATACTCCAGAAGGGACTTGTCAGAGCAAAGTTGGAATATTTTCTGAAGTCACCAATTCCACCACGATGATAAGCCAAGACAAAGTTCTCATACGCGGCTTGCATCTTCCTCAACTCTTCGGCTTTGACTATTCCAAAACTCTTCAACTTCTTCTCGTGAGTCTTCACTATATCAAGAAGGCTCACTATCAATGATGAATATTGAGCATTGGGAATTTCATCGATAAAATCGGTTATGTATGGTGCTCTGTCTTTCTCATCGAGTCCCTGCGGCATCTCTATCTTGTCGGGCAAGCAGACGGGAATAGGTTTCTCCAACAGTTGTTTGTCTGTAGGATGGGCATCTCGGTATTGCTTTGCCTTCTCATCCGGCAACAAGGCTATGACTTTTTCGATATAGTCCTCTACATCGAAGCCCGCCTCGCCCTTGGAATTGAAGGGATAGCTTCCTTTTTTCTTTTGCAAAAGGTCGAGACAAAGGTCTATCCAATTGAATTCCTTGTCTTTCGAATAAGACAAGCACTGGTAATAGACTTCGGATACTGCCCGTTCCAATTTGCGAACCCTCGCCATCTGCTTGGGATAATCCTGATTCCAAAGTAAATGGAAGGTGAGGACATCTGACAATAAGGCTCCAGAGATGCATACGGCATAGTAGAATTCTTCCTTTGCCACATACTTTTGTGCCTGAGCCAGCCATCCCTCAAAGACTCGCAGGTCGTAGTTGACATCATTGGAGCTTGTCACACCCCACCTGATGACGAAGTGTATCTTCTTGACGAAATAACCTTCTGGATCTTCTCCCTTCGGCTTATAGGCGTAGTTGGGAACCTGGCGGTCTGTCGATTTCTTGCGAGGTTTCTTTCGCCTTTTCTTATCCGATGAGCTTACGGAATAAGCGAAGGGTGTTGGACCTTCAAAAAGGTCATCCCAGTAATCGGAATCGTCGAATTCATCGAAGGGTATAATGTCATCGTCGTCAGATTCTTCATCGATGTCTTCATCTGAGAGTCCACCGAAGAAAGCATCCATAAAAGCGCCGAACATCTGGTTAAGTTCCTCGTCGGATGGGCGATTTTCATTGCCATTGTTATTGCCAAGTGGTATTAACTTTGCCATAAATATAGTAAACCACCAATACAGCATCCCCACTATTTATCAGCGGGTTAGCCGTACCAGCATTTTTGAACAAAGTTTTGATTTTCCAGAATTTAACTATCAAGCGACGGCTTGGGATGTCTTCGTTGCCTCTGCATCCGTACCATCTTCAAAATGTCGAACATAGTCACATGGCAGGAACGAGGCATCAACCTCCTCGCCACAAAGGATGCGAGTAAGGATATCCTAATTGCGTATTCCCATAGCGATATGTCTGAAACATCTCCCTATGGCTATGTAGTGCATGTCAATTCGGCAGTCCGAAAGGAGTTGCTCTCCTCAAGAGCCTTGCGTGTCTCTCCCAGCATTTGCTCTGCATGATCGGCACACATTCTTCAATTAGTTTCCCTCTACTATTACATACTCTTAAGAACTCGCATTTTCGCAAGGATTCGCTGTTTCTCCGCCTCAGGGAAGTTTGGGTCAGAAATCTGCTTTTGCGCATCTTCTTCAATTTTGGAAACACGGTTTCTAATCTCTATCGTCTTTCGCTTAATGGCTTCTACTTCAGCATTAACCTTGTCTATACGAGCATAGGTGTCTGCTATCTCAGACTCCAGTGCAGCTATTTCATCATGTACATTCATATCTTTATTTTTATCTGAATTAACTTTGACATGAGAAGTATCAAAGTTTGCTTTGACAACTCATGGGTTATTTTACATTTCTCAAACTCCGGCTTAAGGGACTTAGCATCCGTAAACCATTTCAAGCAGAGTATCAATCCATTTATATCATAGTGCAAGATTTTAACCTTGCGATAGTACTTGGAATATTACGGTACGAAACTTTATCTAAGCGCACAATACGGCTTTCACCAAATACTTACATACTTACGGCACTATTATATAAATCTATTCATCAAAATCTTCCGGCTTAGTATTTAGTAAATTCACGGTAGCCATGAACTCGCTTACCAAATCAGCGAATTGAGGATTATCCTTACGAATGATTAGTGCTGCATAGTTATCATTACCCTCCTCGTCTGTAATCGTTTGCGGCAGGAAAACATACTCCTTTCTTTCCCCGTAGATGCCAAACCAGTATTTGAATAAGCGATTACGCATCTTCTGCATGCCACCACTTGTATCACAGATATAAAGAAATGCCGCATTGTTCTTTGCAAAGAATTCCTCCACTATGGCAAGAATAGTCTCTCGCACCTTAGGATCACGAGGAGACTTCACTCCCTTCGGATTAGAGATACCAAATTGATAAACTAAACCATTATGAAGTATATCATCCCTTTCAAATGTTACAAAGATTTCCGCATCATAATCTGTGATGAAACACAATGTATCATCAGCTAGAGCCACTTTTACCTCATAGGGCGAATTGGCATTAATCACAGCCAGAGACATTTTTTCTACTACCATACTTCTACTCCTATGGGTTCTTTACCAGTACGTTCCAGACAGCTTTTGCGAACCAAGTTCTCCAGTTTCTCCACCATTTTACGTTTGTTTTCCTTAGAAGCATTCCAACGGCGTAGAGCCTCTTCTCTTGTTAACTTTGTTGTATCCATATATTCTTCCTCCTATTTATTCTAGTTCAACATTCAGCCGCCAAAGTTACGCTTTTTTCTCGAAACCACCAAGAAAATCACAAGAAATCTGCAAGTTATCAACGAATTACCACAAAACCGAGCACCGGAGGGCGGTTACATCCTTCCCATTTCGAGAAGGGTTTCTGTCCCCTGTGAGGGGAACCGAAAGGGGTGTAAAGACCATTGAGGGTAGGTTTTCGAAAAAATCCTTTTGGCTAAAGATTTTGCAAATGAGCGCAATGAAAGTTTGATTTCAAATTGCCGAGTGCAGCTAATCTTATCTAAAGGGAGGCAGAGGGATTCGAAAACGCATACGTTCCAATCACCCCATAACATACCAGCGGTATCAAAAATGCAATCGCCATACTCCCCGTAGTATCCGCAATATACCCCATAATTACTGGGGCAACCGCACCACCCACTATCGTCATGATGAGCAACGAAGAGGCAAGCTTGGTCTTTGTCCCAGCATCCCTCAATGCCAATGAGAAGATAGTCGGAAACATGATGCTCTCTCCCAAATACAAGGCGAAGAACGCAATGAGAGATAAGGTTCCGCTACATACCACCACAATCAATGTG
>OOCQ01000480.1_pt1 | contig 33768 bp, 30 predicted proteins | sample 1671121 | NCBI WGS metagenome assembly OOCQ01 (sample SAMN06348124, study PRJEB24527) | human gut metagenome | biome: human gut; feature: ankylosing spondylitis patient; material: feces | host: Homo sapiens | place: China | collected 2015-10 | reverse complement strand
TATTATATATATAAATATAATGCTTTCCTGCCTGCGCGCGTATGGATTTTATAAAAAACATGTGTCACATCTGCCACGTGTCACTATTTCATAAGAAAAAACTGAGGTTCAACTTCTTATGCAGGTGCAAAGATGCAAAACTCCAATAGGGCAAAGTGTTTCTTCCTTGCTGTTTTTATTGTATTGTATGATATTTTATAGTTATTTGACCTTAAAACTGCGTATTCCTCTCATGGATGGCTTCACGAAATAAACAGGCTACTGGTTCTGACTGAAGTTCAGTTTCGGAAGATATTGCAACTCTCTTAGTAGGTGTGCAAGACAAACTTGATGGTTATGGAAGAATGCCAAATGTTTACTGTCCCGTCATTTTTATGATGAAGCAGTGTTTGCCCTCCTTGAAACGGTAACCGATGCTCCATCCGTGATAGTCGCAGATGGCTTTCACGATGGCAAGCCCCAATCCGTTGCCGCCCTTGTTTTGCGTTGTGCGGTAGAAGCGGTTGAAGATATGTTCCGTTTGGAGGGCAGGTTCGTCAGAAGTGTTGCAGATGCTCATGCTGCCTTCGCCAATGCTTATGGTAATGGTGCCGTCAGCATTGCTGTGTCTCACGGCATTCACTATCAGGTTGTTCAGCAAGCTTTCCAACAGAATACTGTTTGCATCCACCCATACTGATTCTTTATGATAGACTCTCTCTATGCGTCGGAGTCCCGATATACTTTCAAGTGCAGGCAGAAGGCCGTCAATGAAAGTGTCGAGTCTTATGCGTTCCTTGGAGTCAAACTGGTCGTTGTCTATTTTTGCCAGTAGTAGCAGGTTGCGGTTCAGGCGTGACAGTCGCGATGTCATCTGAAAAAGCTCCTGGATTATTTCAGCCTGCTTGCCGGTCAGTCCGGGTTGTTGCAGCAGGAGTTCTAATTTGGCTTGGAAGATGGCGAGCGGTGTCTGCAGCTCGTGAGAAGCATTCTCTGTAAACTCTTTCTGTGCCCTATAGCTGTCGAGGTTCTTCCTCATTAGTGCATTCAGCGCTTTGTTCAGTTTTTCAAACTCCTTCACGTCACTCTCTGGCAGTTCGGGTATCCTTGTGTTCTCCAGTCGGAACGACTCTATGCTCTCCAATGTCTGGTTGAACGGTTTCCACAGTTTCTTTGCCACGAGTCTCATGGTAACTACTGTTCCCGTGGCAAGCAGTGCCGAAATGAGCAGATACTGTAGCATGATGCCCGCCATGATATCCTCCTCCATGTCAAGAGCCGGTATGCCGCGTCCTGTTCTTATGGCTTTTATCAGCAGCTCCATATCCTCGGCATAGTAGTTTTTTGTAAGATAATAAAAGGCAGGTGCCGCCAGAGCAAACAGTACAGCGATGCATATAATGAATTGCGTCATGGATTTCCTCAGCAAGCTTCTCTTCCCTCTTGTACTGCGATTCTCCATTTTCGTGTTTCCTTTATCGTTTTTCATACGTTTTCCCATTTGTAGCCCATGCCATATATGTTCTGTATGCAGCCCGGCACACCGCATGCAGCAAGCTTTGATTTCAGGTTCTTTATGTGGGCATATATGAAGTCGAAGTTGTCTATAACGTCGGCAAACTCGCCGCTCAAGTGCTCTGCGATGGCATTTTTCGACAGGATGCGGTTTCTGTTTCCTATGAAGAAGAGCAGCAGGTCGTATTCCGACTTTGTCAGTGACACGGTATTCCCGTTTGCCACCACGCTCTTCTCCAGCAGGTCAATCCTGATGCCATTGTTCTCTACCACATTGCTTGCCCCGAACTCGCGGCGTCTTATCACGGCATAGATACGTATGCTCAGTTCCGCCAGATGGAAAGGCTTGGACAGATAGTCGTCAGCTCCTATCTCCAGTCCCCTTATCTTGTCGTCGAGAGAGTTCTTTGCAGATACTATTATTACGCCCGCCTGTGAGTTTCTATGCTTTATGTCGCGCAGAATGTCTAATCCGTCTCCTCCTGGCAACGTGAGGTCGAGTAGCACGCAGTCGTAGTCGTATAAACGCACTTTCATCAGTGCATCGTTATAGTCGAACGCCTGTTCGCACAAGTATTTCTCCGCTTTCAGGTAGCTCAAAATGCTGTCTGAAAGCACTTTCTCATCTTCAATAATCAGAATCTTCATATCTCTTCTCCTCTTTCGGCTTCTTTTTCTTAGAATAATGCAAAGGTACATAATTATCTGTCGAGTACCAAGACTGGCTTTTGTAATCTGTAAAGCTTTTTAGTAAAGTTGTTTACTCTGTTTTTATTTTTTTTCTTCTAAATCATAAGTTTGAATAAAAGAATATGGCAGTATGGATAGCTTTTCTATCCATGTAATGAGTACATTTGCAGAACATTTTCTTCTTTATAATAAGGTATAGTGATAAAGTAATATGATAAAGATTTGCAGCAGGGAACTTCCCGTAGATATAGTGTTCCACCCGGATTGGTGGCATAAGAATGCAGGTATCTCGTTTGATGAGAGTTTCTTCTATGATCCAAGAAGGAGAGTGGAGGACGAAAGGAAAATGGAGCAGGTGCTGTACGAACGCTTCGGCAGCCTCGGACTTGGCGAGGACCATCTCAAGGATTTGCCGCAGATAGGTGCTGTACATCTTGCATCGGGCTATTTGCTTTCGGAGATGCTCGGATGTAAGGTGGAGTATTATGATGATGCGCCACCACAGGTGATCTGTGCTCACAGGGAGTCTCTTGATTTCGAGGTGGAGGATGCTTTCCAGTCAAGGGCTTTTAGAAGGCTTGTTGATCTTGTGGATGGGCTGAAAGCAAAATACGGATATGTGGTGGGTGACATCAACTGGGGAGGAGTACTTAATCTGGCTATTGATGTGCGCGGTGAGGAAATCTTCACCGACATGGTGATGGAGCCGGAGAAGGCTGCTGTATTCTTCGGAAAGATAGCTCAGGTGATAGACAAGTTTGTGTGGTATGTACAGACGAATACTGGTTCGTCGTCAATCTCCGTGAACCGTAGTGCAAGGCTCTTTGACTATCCTGTGGCTATTCATTCGGAATGTAGCCATACGATGATTTCTGAGGAGGACTATCGTCGTTTCTTCTTGTCCATTGATAAAGAGTGGAGCATGCGCCATGCACCATACGGTATCCATTACTGTGGTAAGGATCCTCATCGCATGGCTTCGGCATTTAGCGAAATAGAACGTTTGACGTTTCTTGATGTGGGGTGGGGCGGCGACGTGGCTCTGCTGCGCAAGTATCTGCCGGAGACGTTTTTCAATATCCGTTTGAACCCTGTAGATATTCAGAGGTATTCATACGAGGAGCTTCGGCAGTGTATCAGAGAACGTGTTGAGGCGAGTGGTAGCGATTTGACGCGTACCGGTTTGTGCTGTGTGAATATGGATAAGACTGTTACGGATAAAAGAATATTTGAGATATATGAGGTGGCAGAGTCTCTGCGGAATAATGATTAGTTGTTTATTATAGTGAATTTGTAGGTAACTGCGGTTCAATAACAATTAGTCTTTGTAAAAAGCAACAAGCGTGCAGAATCTTTCATTCTGCACGCTTGTTTCAAGTTATAGAAATTTCAATAAATTACTGCTTCTGCATGATTTCACCGCCAACTTTGATAGCATCCATATTCAGAGGGATGAGTTTGTGGTGACGCTCAGGCAATGTCTTGAAGAGAGCCTTCTCCACACCCTTTTCGCTTACTACAGGTGCTACGCTGAGCATACCTCCGAGTACGATCATGTTGAATACCTTGGTGTTCTTAAGTTCAGCAGCCTTGTCCATAGCATCGATACGATAAATATCGATATCCTTGCGGGTAGGAGGGTTGATGATACCGTTGCCCTCATAGATGAGAACGCCGCCTGGCTTTACGCGAGACTCGAACTTGTCGAGAGAAGGCTGGTTGAGAACTATAGCAATGTCGTACTTGCTGAGTACTGGTGAAGAGATACGCTCGTCGCTTACAATCACTGTAACGTTGGCTGTACCACCACGCTGTTCCGGTCCGTATGCAGGCATCCAAGTAACTTCCTTGTCCTCCATAAGTCCAGAGTAAGCAAGAATCTTACCCATAGAAAGCACACCCTGACCGCCGAATCCTGATATAATTATTTCTTTTTTCATTCGTCAATAGTATTTTTAAGGTCGCCCTTAGGATAAAAACTAAACATCTTATCACGCATCCACTCGTTTGCCTTTACAGGAGAGAGCTTCCAACCACTGTTACATGTGCTGACAATCTCTACGAGGCTTGAGCCCTTGCCTGCCATAGAAGCCTCGAATGCCTTGCGGATAGCCTTCTTCGCAGAACGGATAGAAGCTACTGTGTCTACGCTCTGACGTGTAACGTAGCATGTACCCTGCAGTGTAGCTGCAATCTCAGTCATCTTCAATGGGTAGCCGTGGAGCTCCGGTGTACGGCCGTAAGGACATGTCACAGTCTTCTGTCCGAGCAGTGTTGTCGGAGCCATCTGACCACCGGTCATACCGTAGATGGCGTTGTTGATGAATATTATAGTGATGTTCTCGCCACGGTTCAGAGCGTGTATTGTCTCGGCTGTACCGATACAAGCCAAGTCACCATCACCCTGGTATGTGAACACAAGACGATCTGGCCATACTCTCTTGATGGCTGTTGCTACAGCTGGAGCACGTCCGTGGGCAGCCTCAGACCAGTCGATATCCAAATATCTGTAAGCGAAGACAGAGCATCCAACAGGACTAACGCCGACTGTCTTATCCTTCATTCCCATTTCCTCGATGACCTCAGCCACGAGCTTATGTACTACTCCGTGAGAACATCCTGGGCAATAGTGCATAGGAGTGTCGTTCATCAAAGACGGCTTCTCATATACCAGATTCTCCGGTGCAATTATATCTTCTTTCATGTTTTTCAAATTTAATAATTAACCATTAAATCTACCGCTCTTGATATTCTCCTTCAAAGAGATTACAATCTCCTCAGGATCAGGAACGATACCTCCAAGTCGTCCGAAATGCTCTACAGGAACAGCACCGTTGGTTGCAAGGCGTACATCCTCAATCATCTGTCCGGCGTTGATTTCAACAGAAAGCATTCCCTTCTTACCCTTAGCAAGCTCAGCAAGCTGCTTCTCTGGGAATGGCCACAATGTGATAGGACGGAAGAGACCTACCTTCAGACCTTCCTCGCGAGCAAGCTCCATTGCCTTCTCAGAGATACGTGCAGCACTACCGAATGCTACCAAGATGTAGTCGGCATCTTCGCACTGAGTCATTTCATATCTTACTTCATTTGCTTTAACCTTCTCATACTTCTCAAGTAGGCGCAGGTTGCGCTGCTCCATAACCTCAGGCTGGAGCTCAAGAGAGGTGATGATGTTTGGCTTGCGGTCTGGTGTGCGGCCGAAGGTAGCCCAAGGGCATTCTGCCTTGACTTCCTCTTCGGTGCGGCGAGGCTTCTGTTCTGGCAGAACCACCTTTTCCATCATCTGACCGATAACGCCGTCGCTCAGCAACATTGCCGGCATACGATATTTGAATGCGAGTTCAAATGCGAGGTCCATGAAGTCTGCCATTTCCTGTACTGAAGATGGAGCGAGCACAATAACATAATAGTCACCATTACCACCACCACGAGTAGACTGGAAGTAGTCACTCTGTGAAGGCTGGATAGTACCCAAACCAGGACCACCACGCTGTACGTTTACGAATACACCTGGCAATTCTGCTCCTGCCATGTAGGAAATGCCTTCCTGCATAAGGGCTACGCCAGGGCTTGAAGAAGAGGTGAATACTCTCTTGCCGGCACCGGCAGCTCCATAAACCATGTTTATAGAAGCTACCTCGCTTTCAGCCTGCAGTACAACCATGCCGGTTGTCTCCCAAGGCTTCAGTTCGGCAAGCGTTTCAATAACTTCACTCTGTGGAGTGATAGGATAACCGAAATACGCATCGCATCCGCAACGGATTGCTGCATGTGCGATAGCTTCGTTTCCTTTCATTAAAAGAACTTCTTTTTCTGCCATTGCTTAGTCCTCCATTCGTTTTTTGTAAACACTGATACATCCGTCAGGACATACGATACCACACGATGCGCAACCGATACACTCGTCGGGTTGCACTGCCACGGCGTAAGGATAACCATGAACATTGACGTGCTTGTCTGACAAGGCGATGACGTCTTTCGGACAAGCTACGACGCAAAGTGAACAGCCCTTACAGCGGTCTGTGTTCACCACAATAGCTCCTTTGATTTTTCCCATGTCTTTTCTAATTAAATTAAAGGGTAACAGTAAAAGGCCATTGGCTTGCCGGAGACTCATTGCTGAGCTCCGACAGCTTCTTGCCAATTGCTAATCTCTTATATAAATTTTTTAGTCAAAAATATCCTGTTTTTCCTGTATACAAGGTCTTTTGCACCTTATTCTCCCACCTTTGTTTTTTTTCTCTCTGGTGGGTGATGATGCGTCTCCTTTCCTTATGAGGTAGAGAATCAAGGATTATACATGTCCTTGTTGTAGAAGTTGAGAATGTCTTCTACCATCTTCTTCGCTTCAACGGCTGGACTTTCTGCATCGAGCTCTATAGCCTCGATATAGCAGTGGATGGCATCTTGCCAATTGCCGGCACGTTGGTGTTCCTTCCCTCTTTTGTAGTATTCTTCTGCGGTCATGGTGTAGGATGGATTATTTGTAATATTCCTTCTTGCCTGCCGCCAGAGTGTTTTTCATCAATGAGCAGATCGTCATCGGACCTACTCCCCCCGGTACAGGGGTGATGAATGAGCATTTCGGTGCTACCTCGTCGAATTTGACATCACCATTGAGACGGAAGCCGCTCTTGCGTGTGGCATCTGGAACGCGTGTGGTGCCTACATCAATTACTACTGCACCTTCTTTCACCATATCAGCGGTGACGAAGTCTGGACGTCCGATGGCTGCTATTATGATGTCTGCTTCAAGACATTCCTGTTTTAGAGTCTTTGAACGACTGTGGCAGACGGTTACAGTGGAGTCACCGTATTGCTTCTGCATCATGAGCTGTGCCATAGGCTTGCCTACAATGTTGCTGCGACCTAAGATGACACATTTCTTACCTGACGTCTCTATGTTATATCTGCGCAGCAGAGTGAATATGCCGAGCGGTGTAGCTGATATGAAGCATGGCAGACCGATTGCCATACGTCCCACGTTGATGGGGTGGAAGCCATCCACATCCTTACGATAGTCGATAGCCATAATAACCTTTTGCTCGTCAATATGTTTCGGCAGTGGCAACTGTACGATGAATCCGTCCACATCATCATCTTCGTTGAGCTGCTTTACTTTTTCGAGGAGTTCTTCTTCGGTAATGTCCTCCTCGAAGCGTATAAGGCTACTCTTGAATCCGCAGGCCTCACAGGCCAGGACCTTGTTCTTTACATAAGTCTCGCTTCCGCCGTCGTGTCCTACAAGGATTGCGGCAAGATGAGGCTGCTTGCCTCCGTGCGAGATTATTTCCTTGACTTCGGCAGCTATTTCTTCTTTTATCTTAGCTGCTGTTGCTTTTCCGTCAATTAACTGCATGTCTTTCAATTTTTAGTATATTAAATTTTTGGCATTCCTGGCATTCCGCCTTTCATGTGCTTCATTGCACTCATCATCTGGTTCATCTTGGAACCTGTCATCATCTTCATCATCTTGCGGGTCTGGTCGAACTGCTTGATGAGGCGGTTGACATCCTGTATGTTTGTTCCTGAACCCTTTGCTATGCGCTGTCGGCGGCTGGTGTTGAGCAGTTCCGGATTGGTGCGCTCCTTTGGTGTCATGCTGAGTATTATCGCTTCGATACCCTTGAAGGCGTCGTCGTCTATGTCTACATCCTTGATGGCTTTGCCTACACCTGGAATCATTGAGGCGAGATCTTTCAGATTGCCCATCTTCTTAATCTGCTGTATCTGTCCGAGGAAGTCGTTGAAGTCGAATTTGTTCTTCTGTATCTTCTTCTGAAGGCGCTTTGCTTCTTCCTCGTCAAACTGTTCCTGTGCGCGCTCTACGAGGCTGACGATGTCTCCCATTCCGAGGATACGGTCTGCCATACGTGAAGGGTGGAATACATCGATTGCTTCCATCTTCTCGCCTGTTCCGACAAATTTGATAGGCTTTGTTACTACGGTGCGGATACTGAGTGCTGCACCTCCGCGTGTGTCACCATCGAGCTTTGTCAGTACGACACCATCGAAGTCAAGACGGTCGTTGAACGTCTTTGCCGTATTTACGGCATCCTGTCCTGTCATTGAGTCAACGACGAAGAGTGTCTCGTCAGGGTTGAGAGCGTTCTTCAGACGTTCTATCTCGTCCATCATCTCTTCGTCAACGGCAAGGCGGCCGGCGGTATCGACGATGACAGTGTCAAAGTTCTTCGCTTTAGCCTCCTTGATGGCGTTTGTTGCTATTTCAACAACATTCTTGTTGCCTTCCTCTGAGTATACGGGCACGCCAATCTGCTCTGCAACAACCTTCAGCTGGTCAATGGCTGCTGGACGATAAACGTCACAGGCTACGAGAAGCGGATTCTTATGTTGCTTGCTTTTAAGCATGTTGGCAAGCTTGCCGCTGAATGTGGTTTTACCAGAACCTTGCAGACCTGACATGAGAATGATTGCCGGACGGTTTTCGAGTTTCAGTTCAGCTGCTTCTCCACCCATGAGTTCTGCCAGCTCGTCGTGTACGAGTTTTACCATGAGCTGTCCAGGCTTTACGGCGGTGAGCACGTTCATACCCATTGCCTTCTGCTTTACAGTATCGACAAATGTTTTAGCTACTTTATAGTTAACATCTGCCTCAGTCAAGGCTCTGCGGACATCTTTGAGCGTTTCCGCAACGTTGATTTCGGTTATCTTTCCTTCTCCTTTCAGTATCTTAAACGAACGCTCAAGTCTGTCACTAAGATTTTCAAACATAAATTTCTATATAAAAATATTCGTTACTTTGTTATTTCCTATAAATTGCAGTGCAAATATAATGAATATGGGGAAATAAAAAAAACAACACTTGATGTATTTAAAATATTTTAAACTCTTTCTTTCAAAAATGCGCACACTATATATTAATGTGCAATAAAAAAAGGATATAATGGCTTAAAATATTGATTTTCAATTAAATGTATATTGCACACTCTCTAACGAGAATGTGCAATAGATTGTTCTTTTTTTCTGTAAAAATAGTTCTTCTCTGATTATCAGCCACTTGCGTTCCGCATCAGTTTGACAGGTGCAGGAAGCGTGTGATGCGGTGTGGAAGACTTCTGTTTTTGTTGTCTATGAAGGCATCGAGTATTTTCGAAGCTCCAGTGAGCGGCACCACGTCATAGTCTGCGATAGCTGCAGGTATCAGGCAGCTGTTGCCTTCATGTAGGATTATTTCATCTCCAGTAGAGCGCACTACGATTTTGCAGTCACCTTTTATGCACATGCTGATGATGAAGCTGTCGTATTTCGTAAGATTGCGGTGGAAGGTGCTTGTCATTTCGGTTACTCTCACGCTGAAGTAGGGTGAGTCAATGACGAGGTTTGCACGGTTACCGTCCTCCTTATATATAGTACGGTATTCACTCTCCACGTGGAAGTCGAGTGCCTGTGCGGCAAGTTCTGTGTGTAACTCGCGTGGTTTTCCGTCAAGTCCGGGTCGGTTATAGTCGAAAATGCGGTAGGTAAGGTCAGACGACTGCTGCACTTCTGCCAGCAGTATGCCGCTGCAGATGGCATGTACTCTGCCTGCGGGAAGGTAGAACACGTCGCCACTTTTCACTTCATGCCTTGCAAGTACGTCGGTTATTGTGCCGTCGGCAATGCGTTTTTTGTATTCGTATTCAGAGATAGTAGTCTTGAAACCGGCATAGAGGAAGCTTCCTGGTTCGGCATCTATGATGTACCACATCTCGCTCTTGCCTGACTTTCCGTGTACTCTCTGTGCCATCTCGTCGTTGGGGTGCACCTGTATGCTGAGGTCTCTTTTCGCATCGATGAACTTTACAAGCAATGGCAGTTTGTTGTTGTACTTCTCTGCTACGCTCTTTCCGAGGATCTTTACAGGGTCTTCGCTGATGGCGCTTATTAGGTCTTTGCCGGCAAGTGGACCGTTGCTGATTATGTTTGTGCTGGATGGCACAGCGCTTACTTCCCAGCTTTCGCCTATCGGCTCCTGTCTGGATGGTAGTCCCTTGTAGGGGCAAAGTCTGTCGCCTCCCCAGACAACGGTGTGCAGGTTTGGCTGAAACAGTATTGGATATATTCTATTCATAATTCTATTGTTGTTAGTTAAATGAGGTTTCTTTTTTGCTTGTAGCCTTGTCTGGTCGCCTGTCGCCATTTCCAAGTCATAGCTCTGGTTGCAAAGATAATGCAAATCATGATAAGGATGAAATGAATTTGCTGATTTCTTTTTCAAAATGCTGTTCGTCTTATTCTATGACAGGTTTTTTAATAAATCTTACCATGTGAAAGGCTACATGTTTGTAATTTGCATGTCGTCTGTTTTGATATCGCTTTTACCAGTTTGAATGGTCTGTCGAATTGCCGTTGAATAGACTGTTGTCGGGCAATTTGCTCTTTCCTGCCTCCACGGTTACCTGTACGCTGAAGCTTGGTGAGAAGTTGTATCTAACGGCGGCACCTATCCTGTCGCCCAGTTCCTGCATAGAGCGGAAGTGGTATGGTACAGGTTTGTTCATAATGGATTTCTTTCCATATATATAAGCCTCCCAGTGTTCGTTGAATTTATATCCGAGCACAGCGTTTATGCCCGCGTCGGTATAGCGGTCGTGTGCCCAGTATGCGTTGCTTAGCCATCCGCCTACGGCAAGCGACAGCTTGTCGTTTATCGGTGTGGCGTACATTAGTGAGATGTCTTGTCCGAAGCCAGCTCCCTTTGGAGCTCCCTTGCCGAAGGATGCAAATACAGAGGCACCGAGATTGACGTTAAGTCCCTTGTGCAGCTGCCATGTGTCGAAGCCCCACCAGGTGTTGTACGGGTAGTTCATGAGCGGCACTTGTCCTCGCATGTTGAGTAGTGGGAGATGTAGCGAATCCTGTTCGTTTTCAGCATATCCAATATACGACCTGCGGGTATATGGCTGTAGGGAACTCCCGGCAAGAGGAGTGCTGCATTCTGCGTTTATGGGCAGGCTTGCCAGAGAGTCGTACGGTAGAACATCGCTGCCATGGAGATTGTTTTTGTCATTTTGCTGTGCAGTAGCTTTGCCGGACAGGTTACCGTTGTTGTCGGTATTAGCAGTCTGTGCTGTCACGTTTCCTGCACAACTACACATTATTAATAATATAATAAAAAAACTGTTCTTCATATTCTTTGCCATTTGTCATTATCCTTGATTGGAAATAGGACATTCTTGTGTGTCCGTTTTTTTTTGAATTACAAAGATATTTCACATGTTGATTCTCTGCAAGTTTTTTATTATTGTTTAGTTTTTAATGTGGTTTTTTGGTAGTTGGCAAAGTAGTGTATGATACGATTTATCGTAATAAATTCGTCTTTTTCAACATAATACAGTAACTTTGCAGCGATTTCCGCAAATCATGGCTTGCCGTGAAGTGTGGTAATCTATATCTTTTAAGGACAAAATAAACGTTATTTAGAAAATGAAAGCATTTGTATTTCCCGGACAGGGAGCACAGTTCGTAGGTATGGGCAAGGACCTCTACGACAACAATCCATTGGCAAAAGAACTTTTCGATAAGGCAAACGAGATTCTCGGCTATAGTATCACCGACATTATGTTCAATGGTACAGACGAGGAATTGAAGCAGACAAAGGTAACACAGCCAGCAGTATTCCTGCATAGTGTAATCAGTGCACTTTGCATGGGTGACGCTTTCCAGCCGTCAATGGTGGCAGGACACTCTCTTGGAGAATTTTCTGCTCTTGTGGCAGCAGGCGCACTCAGTTTCGAAGACGGACTGAAGCTCGTGTATGCTCGTGCTATGGCAATGCAGAAGGCTTGTGAGGCTGCTCCTTCAACTATGGCAGCCATCGTTGGTTTGGCAGACGACAAGATTGAGGAAGTCTGTGCGGAAGTAAGCAAACCGGGATGCGTTGTTGTTCCGGCTAACTACAACTGCCCGGGACAGCTTGTTATTTCAGGTAACATCGAGGCTGTCAATGAGGCATGTGAGAAATTGAAGGCTGCTGGTGCAAAGCGTGCATTGCCGCTGAAGGTTGGAGGAGCTTTCCATTCTCCACTCATGCAGCCAGCAAAGGATGAGCTGGAGGCAGCAATTGAGAAGACAGAAATCCATGCTCCAAAATGTCCGGTTTATCAGAATGTTGACGGCAAGCCTCATACTGAGCCTGCTGAAATCAAGAAGAATCTTATCGCTCAGCTGACAAGCTCTGTACGTTGGACTTCATGTGTACAGAACATGATTGCCGACGGTGCTGACGACTTTACAGAATGCGGACCTGGCAAGGCTTTGCAGGGTATGATAGGACGTATCGACAAGACTGTCGCTGCACACGGAATACAGTAGTTTAAAACGACTTAGTCTTGCGCACAGAATAGCTTTTTGAAATAGCTTTGATGTGCGAGACAATACTTCTGACGGACTTTATATACAGGTGTCTCCTCCTGTGTGTAAAGTCCGTTTCTTTTGTCCTTCGCCTTAAGATTTTACTCATTGTCTGTTGTTCGGCATAATTTTTGCTTCTTGTAATAGTGAAGATTTAATTAAGAAATGGAGGTGACATTATGGCATTTATTGATTATTACAAGATATTAGGCGTAGATAAGAATATCGCACAGAAGGATGTAAAGCGTGCTTATCTGAAACGAGCAAAGCAGTTCCATCCGGATCTTCATCCCGACGACCCTAAGGCAAAGGCGAAGTTTCAGATGCTCAACGAGGCGTATGAGGTAATAAACGATCCGGAGAAGAGAAAGAAATATGACCAGTACGGTGAGCACTGGAAGGAGGCTGATGCTTACAATGCTGCTGGCGGAGCTGGAGGTTCTTATTATTATAAAGGTGGAGGTTCTCCTTTTGAAGGTTTCGATTTCTCTGGGTTCAGTCAGGGTGGAGGCGGTTTCTCCGACTTCTTCAAGGATCTGTTTGGTACGGCAGGCAGAAGCCGTGGCGGTAAGAGTCGCATGAGGCAGAACAGTGGTGAGATGCATGCTAACGTGAACATAGACCTTTATACGGCGTTGCTTGGTGGCGAGGTGCTGCTTCAGCTTAGTAACGGCTCAAAGGTGAAGCTGAAGGTTAAACCGGAAACGCAGAACGGTACCAAGGTTCGTCTGCGTGGAAAGGGTTACGACCGTGGTGACGGTACTATTGGAGACATGATAATTACCTACAACGTCATGCTTCCGACAAATCTGTCAGAGCGGCAGAAAGACCTGCTTCGTCAGATGCAGAACGAATAAAAACATACTGAAGCTTTTGTCATAATGCGGTAAGTTCTTTTTGTGGCAAAAGTCATATGTGGGACCTTTTCCAGGAATGATGAATAACAACCGCATCAGTGAGTCGCGGAATAGGAAACCCAAAGTACAGAAAGTATGGAAAATCAAAAGGCAACTCTCTTCACAGAGAGTTGCCTTTTATTCAATAGGTATTAGTCTTTTTTAAGGTAAAAAGATTGTATTCAGGATAACTGGCTGCAAAAGTATAGCGATTTTACCACCTAACCAAACTTTTTTATATGTTACAAAACATGTTTTTCACTTTTTCTGATGTTTTTACTTTCTTATTGTCAAATTAAGAGAAAGGGTGAGGAATGTGCAGACGTGAAAGATTGGGTGAACTTTAATAAAACAAAAAAAGAGGACTTTACATATTGTAAAATCCTCTTGAAACTTAAGTTTTGTGACTCCTGCAGGATTCAAACCTGCAACCTTCTGATCCGTAGTCAGATGCTCTATTCAGTTGAGCTAAGGAGCCATTTTCTTAATTGCGAGTGCAAAGGTATGGATTATTTTTTAAACCACCAAATGTTTTGGTGGTATTTTAATATTTATTTGCAATAGAGGCTTGCAGGTCTTGCTTATTTCATTTAATCACCTTATTTATTATTTTAAAAATACAATAATATAAGATGTATTGCGTTAATATCTATAAGATGAAAAATAAACATGTATTATTGACGATATTACTGAGTTTCTTCTCGCTTGCGATGATGGCTCAGACTTTCACCCTTCAGGGGCGTGTTACCGACAGCAGCAATAATCCTGTTGAGCTTGCTACCGTTGCTGTGGCAAAGCAGGGTAGGGTGACGATGACTAATCTGAAGGGTGAATATTCCATACAGTTGCATTCGGCAGACAGTGTCGTGGTGCGTTTCTCCATGGTAGGCTACAAGACAAAGACGCGTGTGCTCAGAAGACCGAAGGGCAGACAGACGCTTATTGTTCAGCTGTTTGACGATAATCAGATAGGTGAAGTTACCGTTGTTGGTCAGAAGCGCCAGACGGGAACGACAGAGCAGCTCGATGTTAAGAATGCGCAGAATACACCTTCTGCCACGGGAAATGCCGTTGAGGAACTTATCCAGCAGCAGGCCGGTGTGTCAACCCATAGTGAGTTGTCGTCGCAGTATAATGTGCGCGGAGGAAGTTTCGATGAGAACAGCGTTTATATAAACGGAGTTGAGATCTACCGTCCGTTCCTTGTCCGCAGTGGTCAACAGGAGGGCTTGTCTATCATTAATCCGGATATGGTGAAGGGCATCGGCTTCTCTACGGGAGGCTTCGAGGCAAAATACGGCGATAAGATGTCTTCTGCTCTCGATATAACCTACAAGCAGCCAAAGAAGTTCGAGGCTAAAGTTTCGGGAAGCATGCTCGGAGCGTCAGCCTATGTTGGCTTCAGTACAAAGAAGTTCTCCTGGAGCAACGGCTTGAGATACAAGACCAACCGCTATCTGCTTGGTTCGTTGGACACGAAGGGAGAGTACAAGCCGAACTTCCTTGATTATCAGACATATCTTACATATAAGCCAAACAAACGCTGGACGGTGGAGTTTATGGGCGACATCTCCGACAACCATTATAACTTTACACCTTCTGACCGTGAGACAAACTTCGGAACAATGGAAAATGTGAAGTCATTCAAGGTTTATTTCGACGGTAAGGAGAAGGACCTGTTCAGAACATATTTCGGCACATTCACCATCACCCGTCATTTCACCGACAAGACATCCTTTTCGTTTATAGGTTCTGCCTACAGTACAAACGAGCAGGAGAAGTATGATATACAGGGTCAGTATTGGCTTACGCAGACCGAGACGAGCGAGAATCTTGGCGTTGGAACCTATATGGAGCATGCCCGCAACTATCTGAAGGCTAACGTGAAGAGTCTGAAGCTTGCCTTTGCCCACAAGACGAAAAGGCACGACATATTGGCGGGTCTCACCTATAAGATAGAGCATGTGGATGAATATAGCAGGGAATATGAGATGAGAGACTCCAGCGGATATAACATTCCGCATACAGGCGAAGACCTGAAGATGGTCTATTCGTTGCGTGCTCACAACAAGTTAGACGCCAACAGACTTGAGGCTTACATCCAGGATACGTATAAGTTTATGAGTAGTGGACAGCACACGTTCTTTACTCTCAACTATGGAGTGCGCTTCAGTCATTGGAACTTCAACCGCGAGACCATCTTCAGTCCGAGGGTGTCGCTGAGCATCGTGCCGCCGTTCAACAACAACGTGACGTTCCGCTTTGCCACAGGACTTTACTACCAGGCGCCGTTCTTCAAGGAACTGCGCGATACGACAACCGTCGAAGGTACGACCTATGCTTCTCTGAACAGAAAGATAAAGAGTCAGCGTTCCATACATTTCATCGCCGCCTACGACTATAAGTTCAAGCTTAACGACCGTCCGTATAAGTTCACGGCAGAGGCATACTATAAGGCATTGGCGGACATCGTGCCGTACAGTGTGAATAATGTAAAGGTGGTTTATGATGCAAGCCAGCAGTGCAGCGGTCATTCCATGGGAGTAGACCTGAAGCTGTATGGCGAATTTGTGCCAGGCACTGATTCGTGGGTTAGCCTGTCTCTGATGGATACCAAGATAAACCTCAACGGCGTGTCTATACCGATGCCTACCGACCAGCGGTATGCTCTCAATCTTTATTTCACCGATTATTTCCCAGGTACGGACAAATGGCGTATGTCCTTGAAACTTGCTTTTGCCGATGGTCTGCCGTTCGGTCCGCCACATAAGGAGTTGTCGAGCATGCAGTTCCGTGCACCAGCCTATAAACGTGCCGACATAGGAATGAGCTATAGGTTGTTTGACAGGGAGAAGAGCGAGAAGAAGAAATCGGTGTTCAAGAATGTGTGGTTGGGAATCGACTGTCTGAACCTCTTCGGTATCAACAACGTCAATTCGTATTATTGGATAACAGACGTAACCAACCAGCAGTATGCCGTGCCTAATTATCTTACGGGCAGACAGATTAATGCAAGGTTGTCTGTTGAGTTCTAAAGCTATACCTTATTATATATATAGGTATCGAAATTCTTAACTTGCTAAACAGTTGACGAGTGACGGGTAGGCAAGTTGATGAGTGACGGGTATGAAATTCTAAATATGCCGTATCAGGATAAAATGTATCTTGATGCGGCTTTTTCGTACATGTAAAATGCAAAAGCAAAGGAAAACAGGAATATAAAATGTATTTTGTTATAAACTTTATAATGAAAATGATAAATTATAAGTATAAATGAATGAAAACTTCCAAATTGTTTGCTTGTATGGATAATAGTGCTTATCTTTGCAATATGAATAAAAAAACAAATTACGATATGAATATGACTAATGTTTTTCGCAACCTATCCCTACTACTACAGCTAAAAGTTGTAGGTGAAAAGGTATGTGTGATATCATAGTGATGTGTGTTATTAAAGATAGAGCCTTTCCACTTGCCCGGTGAGAAAGGCTTTATTGTTTTTGATAGGTAAGACATTATAATTGGTATGTGGCATTGTCGTATGAGTGAAGAAGACGTTATCGTAAGAGTGAGAGAACAAAACTTTTTAGAGAGAAAGAATATATTTATATAATAAGAAGACAAATGTAAAGTATGCAAGGCGGTATGTTGAAGACGTAGAGTTCTATGCAGAAGATGCCGGAAGGACAGACAATGAGTATCCCGCCTGCCTTGCAATGAACGACGATCAGATACCGGAAGGGAAGTATTGCGTATCAACGAGCAACCGTAATTTCGAGGGTCGCCAGGGCAGAGGGGCAAGAACGATACTTGCCAGTCCGCTTGTCGCTGCAGCATCATCCGTTGCCGGCTGCATCTGCGACCCGAGAGAATTTTTACAATAGGCATTCATAACCCCGACAAACTCGGTTTGAAGGAAGAAGGTTCACTTATCCGCAAGGCTGTTGATGCCTCCCTTGATGCCTGTGTGCGGACTCCTGAAATACAGGTTGAAGGAGGTGCCGTTTACGGCACCCGTGAGGTAGGGCAGTGGATAGTGGACTATTTGCAACGCTTGTAGAAATCAAGCAGCGTAGCCCTTGGCATACCCATTCTGACGAGGCTGTCCAGTTCGCGACGAGCCTCGTCTTTCTTTTTGTCCTGTAGCAGAGCATCTATGCGGTCCACTCTGTAATCCATGTTGCCAGGGTCTCTCTTTATCGCCTCTTCATAGTCGAATGCTGCAAGTGCAGCCATGCCCTGTTCTCTTTCTATTCCTGCCCTTGCAGCGTAAGCCACGGCGCTGTCCGGATACTGGCTCACCAGTCTGTTTATCTGGTCAAGGGCCTCTGTGTAGTGCTTGTCCTTTTGGTTGAGCAGGGCAAGTCCGAGCTGTCCCTCAAAGTGTCCCGGCACTATTGTCAGCAGGTTCTCGTAGTCGAGTCTTGCGAATTTGTATCTGTGCAGCTTCTCGTTCGTATAAGCGCGGTAGAACAGTGCGGCGAGGTTGTAGGGATGGTATTTCAGTATGAGGTCATATTCGTCCAATGCATACGACCATTGCTCAAGCTGCAGGTTCAGACTCGCCTTCTTCAGTCTCAGGTCTACCGAATCCGGGGCATATTCCAACCTGTCTGTTGCAACCTTCAGACTGTCTTTCAGCTGCGCTTTTGTCTGTGCCTGTGTAGCGGCTGTATAAAAAAACAAGGAGAGTGCCGTTAGCGCTATCCTTGTATATGTATGAGAAAATGCTGTTGTCGTTTTCATCCTTTTTCTTTCTGTATAACTTGTTTGTGGGGTGGTCAGCCGGTTTCTTTAGAACGAGTAGGCAAAGCCAATCGACATATATTCCTTCAGCTGCCAGTATCCGTGGCTCTCGTCCTTCTTTGCCCCGTCGTCAAAGCGTGGGTAGATGAAGAGGTTTGAGGTGATGTATTTGTTGAACTGGAAGGAAATGGTGTTTTCCCATTCCACTTCGGCACGCTCATATGTGGTGTATCCGTATAGACGGGTTTTCCATTTTATGGTGTTCGTGAAAGCCCATGTAAGGTCTACGGTACATTCAGAACCGAAGTCGTTGAGCGTATGTTTGCCCTCGTCCAGTCCGTATCTTGTGGCAAGCTCCTTTCTTCCTACATATTTGAAGTTGTATGCAAGCGGTGCCAGGTGAATGTTGCCGGTGAGTTTTTTGTTGAACCATTCCACGTTGTAGTCCATACCGACAGAGAGGTTGATGTTGAGAGGCGAGAGAATGTCGGAGTATACCTTCTTGTCGTTGCTCTTATAGCCCCTCATAAACTGGGTGTAGGCGATGAGTTGCAGCGAGTAGTACCACTTCTTTGAAGCTTGCAGTCCCAGCTTTCCGGTGTATCTTATAAGGTCTTCCGAAGTCTTGAAGCTGTGCAGCGTGTCGCCTCTTGAGGTCTGGAATCCGAGTTTCATTTCCAGCTTGTTGTCGAGTTTCACCTTCTGCTTGTTGTTGTAGTTGGCTTGCATCGTAACGCTTGCCACCATAGAGTAGTTGCTTTCTCCGCCTTTATACCAGTTCGACGACACGTAGTTCTGCAGCATCTGCAGATAGTAGTCGCCGCTGTATTTCCAGAAGTTCGGTTTTTTCACCACAATCTCCATCGGCAGGTTGAAGTGCTCTTCATCGTCCTCATCAATAGGCAGGGCGTCAGCCTTCGTCACGAGTTGCACCTTGTTCTTTATCGGAGCGTCCATTTCCTTGTGTACAGACCCTATTCTGTTCAGGCTTCTCTCGCTTTTAGCCACCAGGTTAGGATGGTTCAGATATATGTTCATCATAATCCTGTCCATATCCCTGCTTGAGTCGTATGGCTGCTTCGTTTGGGTGTTGTCACTGGTCCGCAGCAGGTCTTTAGCCACGGAGTAATAGAACGTGGCAGGAGCAAAGATATAGAAAGTTCTTGGATCTCTGTCTGAATCCGGTATGTTGATGCTGGTAGTGTCCAGCATCTGCTTATAGTTTCTAAGCGAGTCGGTGTAGCTTTTCACTATTAGCGTGTCCTTTACCTTGTTGCGCCTTGTTCTGTGGGTGGCTTGTGCGAAGGCTGTGGATGCAGCAATGAGGAGCAAGATTGTTATGATGCTTCTTGATTTCATTTGTTTCTTTAATGTGATGACGTAACGTGTTTGTTGTTAGTCGTTTACGGTCATGTCTCCCTCAACGTAGAGTCTAACTACTTCAGGTGTGCCGTTAGTTCTTACGGTAATGCTTTTCTTGAAGTGACCTTCAAATTTTCCTTTTCCGTTGTATGTCACCTTCATTGTTCCTGTCTCTCCTGGCGCGATAGGTTTCTTGGTATATGTAGGTACTGTGCATCCGCAGCTTGCCACCGCCTGGTTGATGATAAGCGGTGCGTCGCCTTCGTTTTTGAATGTGAAGGTGCATGTCTGCACTTTGCTTTCAGGGAAGGTGCCGAAGTTCCATGTTGTCTTGTTGAAAACTATTTTAGCTTGTTTCTGAGCGAATGCTGTTGTGACCATTGCCATCATGAGCATTGTCACCATGATAATCTTTTTCATTTTCGTCGTTTTTTTAATTTCTGTTCTGTTTGCCGTATTATTTGCACGGCTCGCATTATTAGATGTAAACTTGATGCAAAAGTACTCTATTTTTTATACAGTAGCTACTGTTTTATTGTTTTTTTATTATTTTAAGGTAATAAAAGGTATTAAGATTCAGTCTCATAAAGGCTTGTTCCCGGTGTCGGTCCTGCTTGTCGGGGTGGGAGGATAAACCAGTTGGAAAAAGTAAGTTGCCGAGTCTCTTGGAGAAAGTTACGTAATTTCTATGAGAAAGTTACCGACTTTCTATGGGAAAGTTACGTAATTTCTTTTTTCATACATTTTCCCCTCTTTGTAAGGGTATGACTTTTGAGTGCTAAGAATACGACTTTTTGTTGCTAAGAATACGACTTTTTAGTGCTAAGAATACGGCTTACGACAGCTTGGGGTATGGTTTATGTGTGTTAAAAACAGACCTTCTTGTAAGAAATGTTACAGATGTCAGTTGTAAACATCGACGGACTATATATAATAAAGGTATGTTTAGGGTTGGCTGTGATGATTTATGAATAATTACAACTTACTATTTTGGCATGTTGAAAAATATATGTAATTTTGTACCAAATATTTGATTGCTTAATTTAAAATAACAAATTAAAGAGTAATAGATTATGAACAAGATCAAGATTGCCACAGTAGGTTTGTGTGCAGCAGCAGTGGTAAGCTGCGGAAACAATACAGGTAACGGAGCATTGATCGGAGCCGGCGGTGGTGCTGTGCTCGGAGCTATTATTGGTAAGATTGCCGGCAACACAGCGGTGGGTGCAGCTATTGGCGCTACAGTAGGTACTGGTGCAGGAGCCCTCATCGGCAAGCACATGGACAAGGTGAAGGCAGAGGCTCAGGCAGAGCTTGACAAGGCTAAGGTGGAAGAAGTGACAGATGCTAACGGACTGAAGGCTGTAAAGATTACCTTCGATTCGGGAATCCTCTTCCAGTCAAGCCAGTCGTACCTGAACAGCACAAGCAAGGCGAATCTGAACAAGTTGGCAGACTTGATGAAGAAATATTCTACATGTTCGGTTGACGTATACGGCCACACCGACAACCAGGGCTTCAAGAACTCGACAGCAGAGCAGAGCGCACAGAAGAACATGGCTCTTTCACAGCAGAGAGCACAGTCTGTAGTAGACTATATGCAGGGCAAGGGCGTAGCGGCAAACCAGTTCAAGAACGTTGTCGGCAAGGGTGACACCGAGCCGGTAGCTTCAAACGACACACCAGCAGGCATGCAGCAGAACCGTCGTGTGGAAATCTACATGTATGCAAGCCAGGAGATGGTGAACGAGGCTAACAATGGAACACTCAACTAACAGGTGCTCCAGAGACAAGATAGATAGATAAACAATAATATCCGTATATATCAGAATATGAACAAACTCGGTATTATCGGGAAAGTAATACGATGGATGGTGGTAGCCTTTTTCGGCTCCACCATTCTTGTTGTTGTACTGTTGCGCTTCGTGCCGGTATACTACACCCCGCTCATGTTTATACGCTGCTTCGAACAGATGGCAGAAGGCAAGAGCATAAAGATGCATCACCACTGGGTGCCGATGGAGGAAATATCACCACATATGCCCGTTGCCGTGATGGCAAGCGAAGACCAACGCTTCCTCTTGCACCACGGTTTCGACTATCAGGCGATAGAGAAGGCGGCAATACACAATATGGAGGGCAAGAGGAAACACGGAGCCAGCACCATCAGTCAGCAGACAGCCAAGAATGTGTTTCTATGGCCCGGACGTTCATGGATAAGAAAAGGTTTTGAGGCATACTTCACCGTTCTCATAGAGTTCATGTGGAGCAAACAGCGCATCATGGAAGTGTACCTCAATTCCATAGAGATGGGCGACGGCATATATGGCATAGATGCCGTCGCGGCAGACAACTTCTCGACCACGGCGGCAGACCTCTCGCGGAGCCAGTGCGCTCTTGTTGCGGCAACGCTGCCGAACCCGCGGAAGTTCGATTCCGCCAACCCCACAAGCTACATGCTGAAGCGCCGCCGACAGATAGAAACACAGATGCGCTTCATGCCGTCATTCCCTCGGGAGGGTGAAGACATAAACCCAGAGACATCGGCAGGCGGAGTATACAGAAACTACAAGAAATAACATTACATATTCTCTGAATGGAAGAAAAGAACATAGCCGGAATACTTGCTGACTTGAACGATAGTCAGAGGGCTGCCGTGGAATATTGCGACGGAGCGTCGCTCGTCATTGCAGGAGCCGGCTCGGGAAAGACACGCGTGCTTACCTATAAGGTGGCATATCTGCTTATGCAGGGACTGAAGCCCTGGAGCATACTGGCACTGACCTTTACCAACAAGGCTGCCAACGAGATGAAGGAGAGGATAAACAAGATTGTGGGCGGCAATGAGGCACGCCATATCTATATGGGCACCTTCCACAGTATCTTCTCAAGAATACTGAGGGTGGAGGCGGAGAAGATTGGCTATACGTCGAACTTCACCATCTATGATGATGCCGACTCCAAAAGCCTTATTAAGGCGATAGTGAAGGATATGGATCTGAACGACAAGGTGTATAAGCCGTCTGTTGTGGCTTCGAGAATCAGTATGGCAAAGAACCATCTCGTGCTTCCTGACGGCTATGCCTACGACAGCTCGTTTCAGAAAAGAGACGTTGAGACCCACATGCTTGACATGACAAAGCTCTATGCCGCCTACTGCGACAGATGCCGCAGGGCAAACGCCATGGACTTCGACGACCTGCTCGTAAACACCTATGTGCTCTTCAACGAGCATCCCGAGGTGTTGAAGAAATATGCTTCAAACTTCCAGTATATACTTGTGGACGAGTATCAGGACACGAATGCCGTGCAGCAGAAGATTGTTTGTCAGCTGGCAAGCGTAAACAACAGAGTGTGTGCCGTAGGCGACGACGCACAGAGCATCTATGCCTTCCGCGGAGCAAACATAGACAACATGCTCAGTTTCCAGACTACATTCCAAGGCAGCCGTATCTTCAAGCTCGAACAGAACTACCGCAGCACACAGAATATCGTGGAGGCGGCAAACAGTCTGATACAACACAACCAGTGGCAGATACCGAAATCGGTGTACAGCCGCAACAGTCAGGGCGAGAAACTGAAGCTGAAGATGGCATACAGCGACAAGGAAGAGGCAATGATAGTGTGCAAGGACATAAAGAGGATGATGGACAAAGAAGGAGCGGAATACAGCGACTTCGCCATCCTCTACCGTACCAACGCACAGAGCCGAACCTTTGAGGAGGCACTCCGAAAGGCAAATATGCCATATAAGATATTCGGCGGACTGAGTTTCTATCAGCGAAAAGAGATAAAGGACGTGATAGCATACTTCCGTCTCGTGGCAAATCCCGACGATGAGGAGGCGCTGAAACGAATAATAAACTATCCGGCACGTAAAATAGGACAGACCACCTTGAAGAAGATTACCGACACAGCCAACCTGCATGGAGTAAGCCTTTGGGAGGTAATATCCAACCCTGAGGCAAACGGACTCAATGTTGGCAAGGCTGTAGTGGGCAAGCTGTCGGCGTTTACCCAACTCATCAGTGGGTTTATTGAACGCATGCCGGTGGAAGACGCCTATAGCTTGGGCTACGACATTATAAAGAAATCGGGCATCGCTGCCGACCTGTATGCCGACAAAGAACCGGAGAATGTGGCACGACAGGAGAACCTTGAGGAGTTCCTTAACGGTATGCAGATCTTTGTTGAAGACAGACGTGAAGATGCACAGCTGTCAATGAATATCCTTCTTACTGACTTCTTGCAGGAAGTATCGTTGCTCACCGACCTGGAGAGCGGACAGGATGCTGACGCTCCGAAGGTGAACCTCATGACGATACACAGTGCCAAGGGACTGGAGTTTCCGAATGTCTTCATTGTGGGTATGGAGGAGAACATCTTCCCGAGTCCTATGTCATGCAACTCCAAGCGCGAACTTGAAGAGGAGCGTAGACTGCTTTACGTGGCAATAACGAGGGCAGAGAAGACCTGTTGTCTGACCTGTGCCCGCAACCGCTACCGATATGGAAAGATGGAATTCGACACGCCAAGCCGGTTCCTTAACGACATCAATCCTATGCTCCTTGAAGTTACCAACTTGCAGGAGCAGACTTCAGACACTGGCTTCATGGGGCGTAATGGCTATAATGCCTATTCTGACTCCTCTTCATCATACGGAAGAAGCAACTCATACGGCAGCCGTTATCAGAACTCTAACCCAGTTGGCACACAGTTCAGGGCTGACCCTAAGCTGAGAGAAGCAGGACATGTTGACGATACTTACCACTTCAAGAAGGGAGACTACAAGGAGATATTCGGCAGAAACCGACAGGTGGAAGGACTGACACGCCTGAAGAAAGTGGCTGCCTCAACCGAGACTACAACCTCTTCCTCGTCAATTGGGGCAGGTGTAAAGGAAGGTTCGATGGTGGAACACTCAAGGTTCGGTATAGGAACAGTGCTGAAAGTAGAAGGGCAGGGAGAGAACTGCAAGGCTACTGTGGCGTTCCAGAATGTGGGCACCAAGCAGTTGCTGATGAAATTCGCTAAATTGAAAATACTTAAATAACCATAAGAATTAATGGCAAGAAGAAAACTGAGAAAGAAAAGAATATTCATGCTCATGCTCATTCCATGCTTGATAATAGCTGCCGTGGTGGCTATATTCACGAGGACTGCTGAAGAGAAGCAGGTGGCAGAGAAGGAGAATGTGACAAGCGGCATACATCTTAACGATACTTTGACCAACAGTATGTCTGACTCTCCGCAGCTCGAAGACATGGAAAACAAGATAAAACGCTATCTGCTGCGATGGGAGATTAACGGAGCACAGATTGCTGTGACGAGAAACGACTCGCTGCTTTATGTAAAAGGCTTCGGATGGGCTGACATGGAGAAGAAGCAGGAGATGCAGCCGTCTAATATAATGAGACTCGCTTCTGTGTCGAAGCTCCTTACTGCTGTGGGAGTGATGAGACTCGCAGAGGCGGGAACTTTGAAACTCTCCGACCATGTGTTCGGACCGAAGGGTATACTGAATGATACTGCCTTCACCAATGCGATAAAAGACCAGAGGTATCTTGACATTACCGTGGAGCAGCTTTTGCGCCATAAGGCAGGCTTTACAACAGGCGCCGGCGACCCTATGTTCTCAACGCGCTATATCATGATGCAGAACCGGCTTACTACTCCGCCGGACAATAATACTCTGATGAAGATTCTGCTGAAACGCAGACTTGGCTTTACTCCAGGAACGGCAAAGCGCTACAGTAACGTTGGCTATACGCTGCTATCGATGATTATAGAGAAGAAGACACGCATGTCGTATGAGGATTATATGCGCAGGTTCGTGTTTGAACCGGCAGGCTGCTATGATTTCCATATTGCAGGAAGCTATGAGAAAGACCGTCGCCGGAATGAGGTGAAATACTATATGCACAAGGGGTCGGAACCTGTCTATGAATACAACAACAGTGGAAGAATGGTGGAGAAATGCTACGGAGAGAACGATATTCCCAATCTGAAGGGAGCGGGAGCGTGGTGTGCTTCGGCAGCGGAGCTGAGCCGTCTTGTGGCATCGATAGACCTTCTGCCTGGCGTAAAGGACATTCTCAGCAAAAAGTCCGTTGAGTTCATGACAAGAGAAATGCCCGACCATGATTTCTCTATCGGATGGAATTTCTGTCCTAAGGGCAGACCATGGATTCGTACAGGGTCGTTGTCTGGCACGAGTGCCTTGGTGTTGCGCTATCCCGACGGGGAGTGTTGGATTCTTATCACCAACACAAGCACATGGAAAGGACATGGTTTCTCAAACGATACGATGCGCTTGTTTGAACGTTTGAGACAGGAAAACAGAGACAAGTTCCCGAAGAGAAACCTTTTCTTCTCATGAACGGACAAGGATAAATGTCGCCATTATCGCAACTTTCTGCATAGGCTATAGCAACTGCGGAAGTCTTGACATTGGCAACTGGCTCTACGTGATGCTCGTATTGTTCGGTGCAAACGTAGCGTATTGCATCTATATGATTATGATTGAGATGCGGAAACGCAAGAAGATGTTGGAGCTGATGACTGGTGGCGACATGCTGCCCTACGTGCGGTATGCCCGAGCCAGTGTCTTCTCCCTGTTCTTGTCAGCCCTTACCATGCCTTTCGCCATCCTCTCCACCACCTTATTATATATAATAGGCCCGTTGGCTCTGTTCTCTATCCTTTTCTTCAACCTGAGTTTCGTGGCTTTGGGCTACAATTACGTTCCTACCGAGGAACTCTTGGATAAGGAGGAAGAAGAATGTGCAGCCATAGCCAATGAAGAAACAGAAAACGGGGGGTATCATTTGAAAGCTCCGATGGGCGGGATGCAGAGTCGGCTGATAGTAAAGAAACCTCACAGCCGTTTTCTCTGGAGCGTCAGGCATTTATCAAGGAGAGTCTTGACAAGTGGTGCGAAGAGTTGGGCTACAAAGACACCACAGTAAACATGTTCACCCTGTCACGCTCGCTGAACATCTCCAAGAACGAGTTGTCACGCTACTTCACTGCGTGCCTTAACTCCTCCTTCCGCATCTGGCTTGCCGAGGTACGTTTCGAGGCAGCAAAGAAGATGATGCTCGACTATCCCGACTACAGCAACGACATCATTTCTGCCGAATGTGGATTCTCTTCACGCTCCTATCTCTATCGCATATTCAAAGAGAAAGAAGGATGCTCCCCAACTGTCTGGAGAGCAAAAATACAATAAAATCATGCCTTAGGTGTCTACTTCCCCCACCAAGTAGACACCTTTTTGGTAGGAAGTAGACACCTACATGGGGGAAGTGGACACCTTTTCCTGAAGAAAAACACTATTTTTGCGCCATGGAAAATACAATTCTGATTTTCACGAAAGATGAGCAGGCTATATTCATTGTGGCATTGTTTCTTCTTTTATTCGCCATAGTCATGAGCTATGCCATGGTTCAAGACTACAGGATATATCTTGATGAAAACTACAAGGCTCGCTACAGCTTCTGTGATTTCATCAAGAGAGAAAGATATTATATCTATCTGTTTCTCGGATTGACTTTCGTCATCATTCTGGGATATATAGTATATATAATGGCAATGAGAGAATATATGTAAGAAAGTTTGCACAAGAATAGTAGACGAGTTGTGGATACATAGCTTGAATTAATTATAAACAAAATAAATTATGATGAAAAGTAAAAGTATGGCATGGAGGACGCTCCTCGTCCTCTTCATCGCCTTCATCTGGGGGGGGCGAATTGAGTGCTTATGCTGCTAAAAAGGCATGGGCAAAGTATGACAATTCAGTCAAGTCTCTCACCTTTTATTATGGTGAGAAGGGCGAGTTGGGCGATGGAGAGTATGAAATGAATCGCTCTCAGAAACCTGGGTGGATTACAGAGCATAAAGCTGATATTGTCAGAGTTGTATTTGATGTCTCGTTTGCGTCTGCACGTCCTACGTCTTGCAATTCTTGGTTTATGGAATGTGAGAAGTTGGAAGCGATTGATGGAATAGAGAATCTGAATACTTCTAAGGTTACAGACATGTGGCAAATGTTCTATAACTGCAAAAGTCTTACTTCTTTAGACTTGAAAACTTTTGATACTCACAATGTCTTAAGCATGTCATACATGTTCTTTGGTTGCAATAATTTGACATACTTGAATGTTTCAAGTTTTGATACAAGCAATGTGGGAAATATGAAGTGGATGTTTGCTGGTTGTTGGAAATTGACAAACTTATCTGTTTCAAATTTTGATATGCATAGTGTGAGGACTATGCTCGGAATGTTTTCATCATGTAAAGGTCTTACACATATCGACGTGTCTCAGTTCAATACTGAGAACGTGGAGAGCATGCAAGCTGTATTCCAATATTGCGAAAACCTTTCCTCTTTGGATCTATCAGGATTTAACACTTCGAAGGTTAATGATATTGCTAGTATGTTTAATTCCTGCAAGAGCCTTACATCCTTAGATTTGTCTAATTTCGATACTCAGTTGGTTACTCAGAGCACAAGTTTGTTTTATGGATGCCAAAAACTTGAGGCAATTTATTTGGGAGATAAGTTTTCTTTGGAGGGGCTAAGCAAACTTGAAGCAAGTGATTATATGTTTTATAAATGTTCGGCGACGCTCTATTGTTCGTCCGTAGCTTATTGGGCTTCAAAGAACTGCAGGAGAGTAACCGAAGCAGGCCAAGCCGTGAAGCCATACGTCAGTATCAACAAGACGCCGGAATATGGCACGCTTTGTGTGCCAGTGGGCAGTAGCCTCGTAGCAGGTAGCTTCACAGGTTTCGACAAGCTCTATCAGGTGACGAATGCAGATAAGAACAAGGGTACGATTACCTTGACTGAGGCGAAGAGCATTGAGCCAGGAGTGCCTTATGTATGTCACCGCTATCTCGAAGGCGTGGACTTCGATGGCAAGAATGATATGAGCGTCATCACATTCGATGTGGATGGGGATGCTTCGGCAGCCGTTACTGCTCCTAAGAACGAGGGAAGCCTCTTGAAGGGTACCTTCGAAAGCATGGTGGCTAAGGGTGGCAGCTATATCCTCCAGACCGATGGCAACTTCCACCCAGTAGCGGCAGACAATACGACCTTGAAGGTAGGTGCTTATCGTGCTTATCTCGACCTCAGCTCTACTGAAATCGGTGGAGGCGATGAAGGATTCGGCGAAGCCAAGGCTTACAGCATGGTATTCGATGATGGTGAGGCTACGGGCATCGACCGCATTAACGGCGATGGCTCTAACAAGGGCATTTACGACTAAGCCGACCTGCAACCTAAGGTTTACTTCGACTTGATGGGTCGCAAGGTGGCTGCTCCTCAGAAGGGCGATATATATATAGTGAACGGCAAGAAAATAGTGTATAACAAATAAAAATATAGAAAATTATGAAGAAATATATCAAGCCAACAACGAAATTGTTGAAAATAGAGAGTGAGGGTATGATGGCAGGTTCTGTTGGAATCAGCAAGGATCCTGCCACAGGTCCAGCCTGTGCCAAGGAGTATTCTGGCAGCTTCGACTGGGACGATGATGACTATTCCTCAGAGAGCACCGACTCGGATCCTGACGCTTTCGATGAGTAGTAACTCACACATACAGTATATATAATGTGTTCAGGTGCCGAAAGGCAAAACCGCCGCATATCCGAATTGTCAGGATATGCGGCGGTTGTTTTGTATGCTCGGCATGAGCATTGTCTAATGGGTGCAAGTCCCGAGTAAGCCCTAATAGCGGGAATTACATAGCCAAAGGCAAGGGTGTCCATCGCGAGATGGAATCTGAAGGAAGCCCAAGACAAACATCTGACCTAACGAACAGAAACTTCATACAAGGCATATTACTCGATTACCAAATAGTCCTCAAAACTTAGTTTTCGGCATCTTAACCACATTTTTTGCTAAAGAAATGAAATAAGCTTGTAGATATCAAATGTTTGCTTTACTTTTGTTATCACATTGTATAGATAAAGCTATGGCGTAGATAGAAAAACTTGGGACATATTTTTTAGATGTGTCAAAATACATACTGACAGGTGTCGTTATCGCATCTATGTTTTAGGACTTTGACAACAAAATCCTTATATATCTTGTGGGATTAATATTGTAAGTACTTTGTCTGATTGTCGGTTTAATATTAACCAACAAGAAGGAAAATAATCAGAGTAAAAAATAATAATAAAACAATTAATAAGGAGAAATAGTCTATGGGGGTATATTTAGCGTTTCTGTTTTTTGGGGTGCCATGCATTCTTTTCTTAATCTTTTGCCTTACCAACAATGGAAAGAGATGGTTAAGACAAAACAACTTGATGTAATATTAGCCATATAAAATGATGGCTTTTCAGCCATTGGTAAAATCAAACAACATTTGGAGAAAATTCCATCCAATGATTTCCAAAAAGATAGCAAGCTTTGGAAGAGTTTAAAAATCATTCAAAAAATGCATCTATCTTCCTGTCTATCATACGTTTATATTCTATGATTTACACTTTTCTAAGGGAAAAACACCTTGTTTCTTACACTTTTCCAAGGCAAAAACGTGTTTTTTCCTACACTTTTCCAAGATTCGACATTTTATTCCCCGTTGTCTTATACCGGCTTAATCGTCGGTAATTATACTTATTGGCTACACAACTTTCTTAACTTTTTATTCAGATTATATAATACTACCCCACAATAAGGTATGTACTTCATTTGTCCATCTTTATTGTGCATTGAACTATATTTAGCGATAAACTGATTGATTTGAGTCTTGTTCAATTGCTTACCTTTATTCTTAGCTACTAATTCCTTTACAACGATTTCCCAACTTTGTTTTCTATTGAGCTTGAGCAACTTCGTGTTAAGATTTAACACCTCGTTAATTTCTTTATTATATTGCTTGTCTGATGACACAATTTCCCCATCTGTTTTGTACGACAGAGTAGATATGAACACGGAATCTAATGGAGAAAAAGATATGTCGTTGCTGCCTTTTAACCGGTCGCAATGGTCTTCGTCGCCAATGTGTCCAGGACAACAAACTACCATGTTATTGTAATCAAGCTTCTTGTCAGGGTGATTGTCTCGAGACAATATATGCTCAATACGATGATCTTCAACCGTCAGAACATAATTTGTTCCATCTTTATTGTATAATTTGTCGCGATGGGGAATTCTGCGCATACAATAAGCACAAATATATCCTTGCTCTTTCAACAACGATTCTACAAGTTCTGGGATGGATTGGTAATCCACGCCCGGAGTGTTTCTATATTCGGTCCATTCTTTGGGTTCTCTGCCCTTCGCTATCTTTATCATGGTTAATCTTCAAAGAATGATAATGTTGCCTCTATTCTTGTCAATTCTGGATTTGCCTCACTGCCTGGACGTTCAAGCATCATATCAAGCAACCTTCTTGCTTCATAATAATCTTCTGCATCAATGAGCTTTTCTATTGCCTTTATTTTTGCATCAATAGCCAAATCACGTGGTGCCTGGTCCATATATGCATCCATAATCGTTGAAGCGTCCAGTCCGTAAGTGTTCAGCTCCTTATGCGAATACGTTCCATCCTTGTATTCCAACTTATACACCACATTGTCTTCATTGGATTCCACCGACGACATCACCAATGGGGCATGGGTGCTTACTATAAACTGAATCTTGGGAAACGTCTCATGCAAAGCCTTTATGATACGCACCTGCAACTCAGGGTGAAGATGTTCGTCAATCTCGTCTATGATGACTGTACCATGAGTGTGCTTGTACGCCTCATCACCATACATCACCTTGTTAAGAAGGGCGCAACGGAAAGCTATGTCAACCACAATGCTCACCAAGCGTCGATAGCCGTCAGAGAGGAGATCGGAACGCACTTCTCTGCCGTCGCAATAATGGAAGAACACCTCACCGTCATTGTGTCTTATGTCTACATCGTCAATGATGCCACATCCCTCACTTCCTAAAGCACGGACCACAGCTTTTCTTACACATTCTATTTCGTCCTCGCCTTTTTTTGCTTCTTTTAACACCAGAAGCCGTTTAAGCCAACAGTCCAGCAGTCCTTTGCAGTCAAAGGACTCAAAATACCCAAAAGAAGGTTTCTGTGGATATTTCTTAAACTTTATTTTATCTTTATCAAACTTGCGGGCAGTATGAATATCCTCCGTGGTAAAGTATGCAAAAAGTGGTAGCAAAAAGCTTTGTTTTGCCACACCATCGACAATGCTATGCGACGATTTCTGCATTATTGACGCAAAATCTCTTAATGTCTTCAATCCTGTAACAAGATTGCGTGCATTCTTCCTTGATTTTTTCTCAATGCAGAAACGTGCCAAACCTTCTTCTCCAATAGGTTCATTAGAGATTAAACTGATTGTCTTGTTATCTTCCAACACCACATCCGGGAAATCTTTTTTATCAAGATCAAAGGTGATTTTAATTGGAAGGTCATTATCTACAATCTCCTCACTTTTTATTTCGCGAAAATCATCATCTTCTGCACTCCTCCATGAAGTATTCTCATCACTATACCCCGAAAAGAATGCATTCATAACATAGTTACATGCACGGAGCAATGATGTTTTACCTACAGAATTGTCTCCAATCAATAGGTTTATACCTCGACGAAAATTTATCGTCTTTACTTCGTAACAACGGAAATTTTCAATTGTAATCTGTCGCATATATCATTAATTTCTCTTTTCCCCTTACTATTGTCTTTACCTTTAATACTATTATAGCAATAGTATTTCAAGATGCTCTTGAATTGTCAATGATTGACTACAAAGATAAATAATCTTATTCAGACGAAAAAATAAATCATTGCGAAATTTTTTTAAGTTGAATATTTTTATTAATAAAGATGCCATGTCTGAGGATTCTCTTAACTTAGTGTTGCAAAAATAATCAAACGATTGAGACGGAGGCTGTGAAGTAGGGCATCTTGTTGTGCTCATATCATCTCCAATAGCAAAGGGCTGGATTCCCAATCAGGAATCCAGCCCTTTGACTTATTATAATCTGCCTTTATCTGTTTCTATAGCAGCCGATGGTGTCAGTCTTTGCCCCAATTTTCGCTGTTCGATTCTCCCCACAAGTCTTTGTATTCAGTATTATCATCCTTGGTCTTATCCTCGTTGACCACATCAAAGTTGCTGATGCATTCCTTGTCGAGACTTTCTCTGTGTACGCTGCATGTTACAAGACCTCCGTCGCAGAGGGACTCGAGCTGTATCACATTTATTTCTGGAGCTATATAGTTCTTCTTCATTTTTCGTTGCTGTTATTTGGGTCTTATCTGATTACTATCTTCTTTCCGTTCACTACATACATTCCCTTAGGCAATCCCTCCAGGCTGCAACTGCGGCGCACCATCTGTCCGTTCATGTTGAACACGCCCTCTATGCCGCGCTTATATGATGTGCGGTCCGTGCTGCCGTGTATGTCGTCGATGCCTGTAGTGCTGTCTTCCACTCCGTCGATGAGTAGCGATACTTGGCTCGGTTTTCCTGTAGTATTGTCCGGCAGCTCAAACCAGCAGCGGAACGCCTTCAGTCCGTATGAATACGGCTTGTCGTCGGCCATATTGCCGTGCGGCACCTGTATCAGCTTTCCCTTATACATGAAGTAGTCGCCGTTGAGGTCGTCTCTGCCAGAGATAATCTTGTTCTTGCCGTTTTCGTCCGTGTCGTATGTCTTCGCCATTGTGCCTTTGCAGACCATCGTGCCATGACCACCGCCGGTGGCAGAGAACTGTGTTTTTGATTCCCAAGTTTCGGTGTCTACATATTTATTCAGCGTATCCCTGTTGAGCGACACCATCGTGATGTCGTAGTGGTTGGCTTCCAAAGTCTTCGTCAGTCTGTTGCTTGGGTCGGAAGTCGGCTTGTAGTCTTTATCCAGCCATTCGCTGTTGTCCTCGCCCTTTGATGTATAGAAGCGATCTACGGTGTACTCTGCCGACTTCACCTGTGTATATGGTGGGAAGACGATATATGGCTCGAATGCTTTTACCATTACTTGCTCGTCGCTGTCTGGCTCCACGGTCACGAACTGCACGCTGTTTTCCGTCAGTTTCGCAAGCTTTGCCACCTTCACGGCATCTCCGAACGTGCGCTTCATCTGTCCCCATGTCAGGTCTACGGGCAGAATGAGCGAGTTCCACTTATTGTCGTTCAGCTTGCGGTTCAGATGCAGCACGCTGTTCTTGTATTCGTCTGC
>OOCQ01000471.1_pt1 | contig 34136 bp, 31 predicted proteins | sample 1671121 | NCBI WGS metagenome assembly OOCQ01 (sample SAMN06348124, study PRJEB24527) | human gut metagenome | biome: human gut; feature: ankylosing spondylitis patient; material: feces | host: Homo sapiens | place: China | collected 2015-10 | reverse complement strand
TCAAGTCGATTCAGAAGAAAGCGGAGTCGATTATGCCGAAAGATGCCAAGGTTATTCTTTTTGGGTCAAGGGCCAGAAGGGATGCCAAGGCAGATTCCGACTGGGACATCCTTGTGCTCCTGAATAAGGATAAGATAGACGAGCAGGATCATGATAATTATACCTATCCTCTTTGGGAATTGGGTTGGCAGATCAATCAGATGATTCATCCGATAGTGTATTCGATGAAGGATTGGAACAGCAAAAAAGGCAGTCCTTTTTATAATAACGTGGAAGAGGAAGGAGTAATGCTACTGCAAAACAGCGGCACCGCCCTGAAAGGGCAGAAGCGCCTAGCCCAGGGCATCGCCCTGGGTATTAAAGCGTTGTTCCCCTGCGCCCTGTAAGGGCAAAAGCCTTGCTTATATGCAGCTTTATAACCAATTTTATTGGGATTTGCAAGATGCTATTTCTCTTTTAAGTCATTTGCAGACTTTTCGAAATCAGCTTTGATAGCATCTAATAGTGGATTTCTGTTTTCTACAATGATAGAAGAGTAGAATCCTTGACCTTCAATGGTTGTGTTGGCAGATTGGATAGTATACTTTTGTGGGTCTGCATATTCCTTGAACCATCTTATAAACAAACGATTTCTAACTTCTTCACGGTTGTCACTTGTGTCGCAAATATATAGTAAGACATTCAAGTTTTGAAGGAAGAACTCCTCAATGATGGCAATAATCGTTGTGCTTATTTTATTATCGTATGAGCCATGGATTTTATTGTCATTGTGTATGCAAAATTGATAGCTCATACAACCGCCAAGAGGAAACTCTTCTGTAAAAGAAATGGTATAGTTAATCCCCTTGTCTGTTGCAAACAGGTAATCACCCTTATCTGAGCAGATAACTCGATAAGGTGATTTGTTGTTAATGTGATGTAGAGACAATTCTTTCATGCGTTTGCAAATTTAGCATAAATGTCAATGCCATCATATTGTTTTGCTCTTTCGAGCATCTCCTGTTTATGTTTTAGGAGTTGTTTAAACTTTCTGATGGTTTCCTCCTTTGTATTGTTCTTTGTTGCTTGCATAATAACCTCCTTTTTAATGTTATTGTTATTAATTTGGTGGCAAAGATAAGAAAATTAAATGAGATATGCAAGAAAAAAGACCCAAAATTTTGTGAAGCCAATTCTTTTTCGTACTTTTGCAATCGTCTTGCCGTGGATGGCTGGCGATGAGTCGCCGGCTAGGTAAAAATCCATGGTTTGGCCTATCATAATTAAGAAAGACGTGTACTACGTTTTCTTCTGTTCAATTGAAACCTGGAAAATTTCAAAATGAGAGACAGAGGAAGGTCGCGGTGGACGACTACTCATCGTGTATATACGCGAGGCATAGGTGTGCCCTTTCCATTCGTATGGAGAGGGTGCGTCCTGTGCTATCAATATATGCAAGTTTGGCGTAGGGGTCTATTGCTTCAATCCTTGTTCTCATAGGTTTTTCCAGGACCTCAATTGGCAAGGATAAGTAATATGATTCCTATGCCTTTCTTTTTATCATAGCAATCCAAAAACAAACATTCTTCTCTGCTTAGGGAATCGGTGGAGCATATTTATAGGGCTAGGAGACACCGATATGGCAAAGAAACTAGATTTGGAAGCTTTGCGCCAGCAGATAAATGAGCTTCAGATTGATAAAGATTTGAAGCACGACTTGTTGGCTGCTATCAACGATAAGCAACGTTATGGACTTGTGTGGGAGGAGAGTTCTGAGGAAGCATGGGATGAAATGCAAGACAAACTTCCAGTTTTTGTTGAGGATGCCACCAAGCGTTTGGATTCTGCGCCAGAAGGTTCGCCTAATCATGTGTTGATAGAAGGTGATAACCTCAATGCTCTTGCTGCTCTTACTTATGCTTATGCAGGGAAGATTGATGTAATTTATATCGATCCTCCTTATAATACAGGTAATAAAGACTTTATCTACAATGACTCTTTTGTAGATAAAGAAGATGGCTTTCGCCATTCCAAATGGTTGTCTTTTATGAATCGTCGATTGAAAATTGCCAAGAAGTTACTTTCTGAAAAGGGAGTGATTTTTATTTCTATTGATGATAATGAACAGGCTGATTTGAAATTACTTTGTGATAAAACATTTGGAGAAGACAAGTTTGTGGCAACAATACCTTGGAGAAAAAGAACGGCCAAATCGGATGTTCCCTATTTCTTGTCGCAGGATTATGAGTGGGTACAGTGTTATGCAAATGAAAATTATACTGCAGGAATTTTAAAAGATTCACGTAAGTATTATGAAACTCCGGATTTTCCAAATAGACCTTGGAGAGTACATGATATGTCAACCCAACGTACAGCATTGGAAAGACCTAATAGTAATTTTACTATGGTAAATCCAAGAAATAATCAAGAGTTTCCTGTAAATCCTTTGGCGGTTTGGCGTATTACGAAAGACGGCTTTCCACAATATTTAAAAGAAAATAGAATTGTATTTCCTGGTGATTATGATTTTTTGAAGATTTCTAAGCCTGTACTTCGCTATTGGAAAGAAGATGATGAAAAGAAAGCTGGAGTTCGCTTTGGTTATACTACTGCTAGTACTTATATAAACGAAGAGGTAGGAATGACGCAAGATGGTACTAAGGATATTATAAACATATTTGGAGAAAAAGCTTTTGGTTTTCCGAAGCCATTGTCTCTCATTAAATATTTATTGAAAATATCCAATCCTCATTATAAGGACTCCACCATCCTCGACTTCTTCGCTGGCTCAGGCACCACTCTCCACGCAACGATGCAATTGAACTCAGAAGATGGAGGTCATCGCAAATGTATCTTGGTGACCAACAACGAGAATAACATCTGCGAGAAAGTAACTTATGAGCGAAACAAACGAGTCATTAATGGTTATACGAACCAGAAGGGTGAAGAAGTCCCTGGTTTGACTCATAATAATCTTCGTTATTATAAAACGGAGTTTGTGCCTCGTGACCAAAGTAACTTCAAAAGTCGTCGAGCCTTGATGGCTTCTCTCGTTGACCTCCTCTGCATCAAGAACAATATCTATCAAGAGCAAGAAACGTTTGGAGGCAAGAAATTTAAGAAGAGCGTATTGCGCTATTTTAAGGATGAGGCTGGACAGATGCTTGTTGTCCTCGACGAGGGTGTAGTCAGTATCGTCATTCCGATGATAGCTGAGGTTGCGACTAGGCAGAATCCTTTGAAGGTTTATGTTTATAGTGATGGCGCATACGCCTATGAGGACGAATTCCATAAAGTCATGCCTGTTATAGAACTGTGTGCCATGCCAGATGCTTTCTTGCAAGCTTTAGAAGGTAGAACGGATATTCTGCCAAAGCGAAAGTATAGTGAGGCTATGATGAAAGAGTTTCAGCAAAACGAGGAACTTGCCATGCAAAACGAGGAGGTAGTGAAAGAAGCTCTCAGCGATGACTATGATTATGTGTTGAAGGAGAAAGAAGATAATGTTACTAATGACATAATAGATTAAGGAGGTAACGACAATGATAGAACTACGAGATTACCAGAAAAAGGCGGTGCGTGAACTGAAACAGAAGATGATTGACATGCTCAATGATTCTGAAGACCGCCAAAAGTTGATATTCAAGGCTCCTACAGGAGCAGGAAAAACGGTGATGGTGAGTACCTTGCTGGATGAGCTGACTCGTGACCTACCTATGAATGGGCAATGCCGATATTCTCGTGTAGCTTGGGTTTGGATTGCTCCTAACAAGTTGCATCAGCAGAGTTATCGCTCCATGCGCAATTTCTTTAGTGAACGAAGATCGTTGCGTCCTGTTATGTTTGATGAGTGTGATCATGTAGATGGTCTGCATCCTGGCGATGTGCTCTTTTTGAACTGGGAGAGCATCAATAAGGATAATGCCGTGATGATACGTGATAATGAGCAGAACCGCACGCTCTACGAACTGATACGAAAGACCAAGATAGAGCAGCATCTGCCAGTGGTGGTTATCATAGACGAGGAACACATGTTTGCCGGACGTAATGCCAAGAAAAGCGAGATGGTATTGCAAGCTATCCAGCCACACATAGAACTTCGTGTATCAGCAACGCCAGTCACCCAAAGCTATCATGCGCTTCTTGTGAAACGCCAAGATGTAATCAATGAAGAAATGATTAAGAAGGGCATTGAACTGAATCCGAATGTAAAGAGCAGTAAGGAACAGTCGGAACTGACGGTTAACCAGCGACTCTTGAAGAAAGCACTTGACAAGCGTAAAGAGTTGGCTGAGGCTTACAAGGAATATGGCATCAATCCGCTGTTGCTCATTCAGTTGCCTAACGATAGCAGCGAATCTATGTCGTCGAAGGACAAGACCATCGCCGAGGAGATGCAAGCCTACTTAGAACAGGTTTGCGACATAAGCGTGGCAAATGGCAGGTTGGCTGTGTGGCTATCAAAAGATAAATCGCCCAATCTTCAGAATATCACTCATTCTGATGATATTACCGAGGTGTTGCTGTTCAAGCAGGCCATAGCCTTGGGATGGGATTGTCCTCGTGCCTCTGTCCTTCTGATATTCAGAGAATTGCAGAGCATGACTTTTACCACTCAGACCGTGGGACGTATCTTGCGTATGCCTGAACAGCATTTCTACCAAAATGAATGTTTGAACTATGGCTATGTTTATACAGATTTGGCGGCAGATATGATTAGCATTGTTGGTGATGACATGAACTATATCAGTACACTCTATGCCAATCGCAAGAAAGACTTGCCGAACATCACGCTCCGTTCCTATTATACGGATAAGCATGGGGCAACAAGAAACCGCTTGGGCTCCCAGTTCCGCAGCATCTTCTATAAGATCATGGAACGGGAATGGGAACAAAACCCATTGTTGCTCTTCTCTGCAGAAGATTTCTTTGAGGATGATGGTGAGACAGAGGATGCTGTCGAGGCGAAAAAAAAGGAGGCAGACATGGATGCCAAAATCAAGTTGAATCGCTACAATGCTAAGCGACATGGCGTGCAGACCGATGTATCAAGAATCTTGGTGGCTATCCCGAAGGACACCCCATTGACGGGTGACTCGGGCATCGTGGAGATAACAGACAAGGCAAGGTTGGCTCTGAACGCTTCAGAATTGCAGAATCTCTTTACGCTATTCTGCCGTAAGAATGTGGGTGGGTTCTCTAAATTTGACAGTACGCCAGTCTTGCAAGGAGCCATCGAGAGTGCCTTGGAGGAATACCTGCAAGTCTTTTCGATGGATGTGCCTAAGGTGGTGCTCTATCATCAGAACCGTCCGCGCTTCGAGGAATTGATACGTAAGGCGTTGGTTACCTACGAGGCTACGCTGAAGAGAAATGCCAAGGAGGTGTCGATGGAATATCAGCAGTCTGTATGGCAAGTGCCGGAGACTCGTCTCTATAATGCGGCAATGGTGAGAACCACGGAAGGCGAAATCTTCAACCATGCCTTGTATCCTTATTTTGAGCAGATTACGGCATCGAGACCCGAGCAAGAATTTGCACGTTGGTTGGATGACAAGATGGAATATGTGGAGTGGTGGTACAAGAATGGAGACGAGGGAAAACAGCATTTCGCCGTGCCTTATACGGATTCAGGGAGTAGAAAACGTTGTTTCTATGTGGATTTCATCGTCAGATTGAAGTCGGGTACCATCTGCCTCTTCGACACCAAAACCAAGGGCAGCGATGCGGATGCGCCAGAAAAGAACAATGCCCTCTTGGATTACATCTCCAGTTATCAAGCTACAGACAAGAAGATTGTGGGTGGCGTGCTCATCAAAGACGAGGGCACGAGCAACTGGTATTATCCTGGAGGCATTATCGATAACACCGACAGTATAGATGGGTGGTCGGCATTGCATCTGGAAACCCTATAATATAATAAGGTAATCATATATAATAAGGTATGAAGAAAAGCTTGGACAGAACATTCCTGAACTATGGAATCAGGCAGGAAGACATGCAACTCATAGAGAGTGCATGCCAATCGGAGGGTATAGATGCTGAATGGCTTAAGGATTATATCCTCAAGCCTTTCCATGAAGAGCGTAATAACCAAAATGAGCCAAGTCTTGAGGAAAAGAAGGTGACAAGAATACTCAAGAAGGCTCTCAAAGAAATTAAGAAGTAATGAAACTGAAGCGTATCTACATAGAGAATTATAAGACCTACAGAAAGTTGGACTTAAACTTAGAGGTATCGAGCGACCGTCCCATCATCTTGATAGGTGGTGCCAACGGTTGTGGTAAAACTACGCTCTTCGATGCCATCTATTCTGCACTCTATGGATTGAAGATATCCAACAAACGACAGTTTGAGGAAATCTTCAATTCGGGGGTAAAGAACGAGAGTGGTATAGAAGGCAAGACCATCATGCTGGAGATTACTTTCTCTGGGGTGGTGCTAGGACAGGAAACGCCCTATAGGTTGCGCCGTGCCTATAAGTTTGTTGATGGCAAGATACAGGAGAGCAACGTGCTCAATATGAATGGTAACAGTTATACTTACGGTACTGGTTCTACGGCTGTCAAACGCAGCACCAATGAAGCGATAGTCAACAAGATTATCTCTGCCAATCTGCCTGCCGAATTGAGCAACTATTTCCTCTTTGATGCCATGAAGACTTCCGACCTCGTGAAGGAAGAGCAAATCAACAAGCTCATCATGAAGAACATCAATTCGGTGATGGGTTTCAATAAATACACTCAGTTGCAAAATGCAGCCTCGGCTTATCTCGACGAGAAAAAGGCGGAACGCTTGGAGAACGAGAACCTGCGTGCCGAATACCTGAAACTGACCAAGCAGAAGGTGGAGATGGAAAGGGAGGTGGCAAGTCTCAACGATGCTTACAACGATGCATTGAACTATGCCAACGACCACAAACAGCAATATGAGCAACTGAAAGAAGGTAGAAACTCAGACGAGGTGATACGTGACAAGATGCGCCAGATAGAGGAGAGTATCAACAGTTACTATCAGAAGGAGAAGGAATACAGACAGGATGCCGAGGCTATCTCGAAGGACTTGGAACTGAGAGTCTTCCTGCCGAAAGTAGCCAACATCATCAGTACGGAAGTGGAACTCATTCTGAACGAGAAGGAGCAGGTGGCTTCGGCAAGGGGAAACATTTTGAACGACCAACAGATAGAAAAGGTGACGCAAGAAGTGGTGGAACTATTGAAAGCAAAGTATCCACAACTTGCCGAGGTGTCTATCTCGGAGATTATAGCTGAAATCAAAAAGGCACAAGATGCGAGCGAAGACTACAATGACAAGTTTAGCTATCTGAGCGACAAGGATGTCAGCGTGCTGAAGAATCTCGTGCAGCAATCCTATTCAAATCCTTATATAGCCCTGGATGAGCGACGTGAGAATTTGGATCTTGAACTGGTGGACATGCCAAAGAAAAAAGAGCAACTCGAAGAGTATAAGCGAGCCTTGACAGGAAGCGACTATAGCATCATCGAACTCTATGAGGCCAACGACCGAAGAATAGAGGAAATAAAAGCCAAGATAGCAGAGAAGAAAGCAAGCATCAAGGAACTGGAGAAGAAAATCTCCACTTACGATTATGATATGCCGCAAGTGCCAGATCCACAGTATGACATGCTTTGCAAGTTGCCTGGTTTCTTCAAGACCCTGTCGAGAAAATTGCTGCAAGCCAAGAAGGCGAGCATTGAACGCATGATGAAGGAGCAGTTGAACATCAACTTGGTGATTTATGCTGGCTATATCGGTAGGGTAGAATTGTCAGCCGATGATTCCGAGGAAATATCCTTCAAGATATTCCACAAGAATGGCAACGAGATTTATCTGAGCCAGTTGAATGCCGGTGCCAAGCAGACGGTGATGCAAGTACTTTTGAAAGTGCTGTATGAGTTGGGTGACTACGACCCGCCTGTGATGATAGACACCGTGATGGGTGTACTCGACAAGGAGAGCCGAGAGGTAATCATCAATCGATACTTCCCAGACCTGGCTCATCAAACTATTTTGCTCAGTACGGATACGGAGATCACTACCGAGACGGATTTCAAGAAAATCGTGGCATACGTGGCAAGGACCTATACCTTGCATAGAGACCAGGAACAACAGTGTACCACGGTAAGTGAGGATTACTTTGGATTACAAATTTACGATTTCTAGAAGAAATGAATGTACAAGATATAAAACTTGAGGGAATGAGAATTCTGGAGGGAACTCATGATTTGCTTGAAGAAGTGAAATATGCTATCGAGCAGAAACTGAACCTTTCGGATTACTCAGATATGGTTCGCCCTGTAGTACTGAACTTTACTACGGTTATGCGAATCTGCCTCCTCGTTGGATTGAGCGATAAGACGCCAAGGAGCAAGGCAAAGGTAGAGGAACTTCAAACCTCAGCTGGTATGCAGCCATTGGGTGGTTCGTTCTTTACCAAGTCGAACATAAAGGAAGTTTTCGTGGCTCTTATTAAAATGCGTTATTGCGACATTGATGCCGACTGGCAGAACTCAACGTTTCTGAGCAAGGTGCTCTTTAGCGAGATGATGAGAGGCAAGAACATCTTGATGGAAGAAGGTGGCATAGATGAGTGGTTGCACTATAGTCCGTTGCGAGGTGGCAAGTCGTTGATGGATATTCCTGAGTTGAATCTCTATGTCGGACAATACGAGAATGGCATGGATGCTGCCCTCGATATTAATAGCACAGCCATCGCCAATACGCAGATATTGGTGGCAGGAACTACTGGCTCAGGAAAGTCAAATTTGCTGGCTGTCCTCATCAACCAAATCAGAATGGCATCGGCTGATACCTACTATCCTGTCAACTTCCTCTTGTTCGATTACAAGGGGGAGTTCTCAGATCCAGCCCATGCCGATTGGCTGTCGAAGTTTGAGACCGATTCTTCTGCCATCTTGAATCCGATGGAGAAACCTTTGCCGTTTACTCCGTTCAAGGACTTTACTGGCAGGCCTGTCAATGAAATCCACCTGTATTCCACGACCTTGGCAAATGCCATCTGTGCTATATCTTCCGCTAAGATTGGTGCTTTGATGGATAACAGACTGAGCGAAGCTATCATCAAAGCCTACAAGGCAAAGAACCAGAAACCAATCACCTTTCAGGAAGTTTTTGATCATTATACGATGTTGATGCCCGAGAAGAAACAGGGTGACATGGATAGTGTAAAATCAGTTTTGAACCAGTTGATTCTTAATAATATTTTTGCTGAGGAAGATAAAGTGGATTTGGTGAAAGGTTGCTATATTATCGACTTGGGAAAGTTTGACAAGGAAGGTATCATGGCAAAGGCTATCGTATATTTCGTGACATCTAAGTTGAACAATATCTATGAGCAACTGCCTCCACAGGCTAAGAATGAGGAGAGGGTGGAGCTGCGCCATTTCACCATCATCGATGAGGCTCACTATATGCTTGGTTTCGAAAACAAGCCTTTGCAGAACTTGATAGCTGTGGGTAGAAACAAGGGTATGAGCATCATCCTTGCTACACAGAATATGGATTCGTTTAAGAAAGCCTCTTTTGATTTCTATGCCAATGCCCAATATCCACTCATTATGAAGCAACAGCAACAGAATGACGGTGTGTTGAAGGATTTGTTTGGTGTGAGTGGCATGGCTCTGCAGGAGCTGAAGCAAGCTATTGCTGGCTTGCAGAAGGGTGAACTGATAACCAAGGATGCCCAGGCTATGACCCTCGGCATCGGCAAACATTGGAAGAAAATTAAGGTTACTCATCTTATTTGATACTGGATAAAGATATAGACTATTATCTGGGTGCTGCCCTGGGCTACGAGTTTTTGGACTTTCTGCCCGTTCCTGAGCCACCTGCAATGTTTTATTTTATGTTCGACCTTTCAAGTATTGTGCGCATAGCACGGTAGCGAGGATCTTTTTTGATGTCTCGCTTGAGATGTTTCTGAAAAAAAAGTCACAATATCCGGCAGATGGTGCTGAGTATTGTGACTTTACTTTCTTGTTATACAAATCTTTTCTATTCTCATGCGTGCCTTGTGGCGGTTTCTTCTGTTTCCGTATTTATGGAACCAGTTTTTCAATGCCTTGGCAGCACGGTAGAGATCCTTCTCGGGAAGGAAGTCGAATACCTCCCAACCGGTGTGAGCATTTTGGCTTGCTCGATAATAACCTTGATAACGTCGTCGTTAATCTTCATAAGCTATAGCGAAAATAATCACTGATAAATAATCACTAAATCTTAGTGGTGTTTCAAATCACACGCAGCCTGCTCATAGTCGATGAGATGATTGATGGTAGGGTGGTCGCCGCAGATTTCGCAGGATGCACGCTTCTTCACCTTGATGGTACGGAAGTTCATCGTCTTGGCATCGAAGGTGAGCAGTCGGTCGGTGAGCAAGTCGCCTACACCGAGGAAGTACTTCAACGCCTCGGCAGCCTGGATGGTTCCGAGCATACCGGCGATGGCACCAAGGACTCCTGCCTGGCTACTGGTAGGAACAGTGCCTGCAGGAGGTGGTTCCTTGAAGAAGCAACGGTAACATGCCGTGCCTGGCAGGTGAGTAAAGGTCTGGCCCTGGAATCTCAGGATGCCGCCATGCGAGAATGCCTTGCCCAGGCGCACACAGGCATCATTGATGAGGAACTTCGCAGGGAAGTTGTCCGTGGCATCGATGATGAAATCCCATGGTTTGATGATTTCCTCGGCATTGTCTGAGGCGAGGAAAGTATGATATGTTGTCACCTCCACATCAGGATTGATGGCAACCATCTTCTCCTTGGCACTTTCCACCTTAGGAGTGTTCAAGTCCTTGGTCTGGTGGATGACCTGGCGTTGCAGGTTGCTGAGGTCAACCACATCGGCATCCACGATACCGATATGTCCCACGCCTGCCGCAGCGAGGTAGAGGGCTATCGGAGAGCCCAAGCCGCCGGCACCAATGATGAGCACCTTGGCATTGAGGAGCTTTTCCTGTCCCTCGAGGCCTACATCCTGAAGGAGGATGTGGCGGCTGTATCTTTTTATCTGTTCTTCTGTTAAATCTATCATTTTATTGTACTTTATGTCTTTTTTCTTTAGTAAAAAAAATACTTTGTATAGCAGTTTATGCTCATACAGCAGTATAGAAAAAGGTCGCAAACTATCGTAGCTTGCGACCTTTGATATTCTTTATAAATTCCCGAATCATAAATTCCCGAATCAGGAAGTATAATTCTCAAATTACTCGATAACCACGAGAGCATCCTCTTCGAGCACAGCCTGACCAGGCTTTACGCAGATAGCTGTAACCTTGCCATCCTTCTCAGCCTCGATGTTGTTCTGCATCTTCATAGCCTCGAGAACGACAACAGTATCACCTGCCTTTACCTCCTGACCAACTGCCACCTCGATGCTGGTGATAGTACCAGGGAGAGGAGCCTTCACAGCGTTGGCTGTATTTACGTTGGCAGCAGGAGTAGCCTCAGCATCATCAGATGCAGCAGCTGGCTGACCGAGCACTACCTTCTTCTTCTCTGGCTCAGCCTCCTGTTCCATCTCAACCTTGTAAGCTTCGCCATTCACGTTCACGCTTGCGATGTTACCCTCAACACCGTCAATCTGAACCTTATACTCTTTTCCGTCGATTGTATATTTAAACTCTTTCATTTCTATATCTTTATGGTTTAGCTGTTAAACTCAAGAACTTGGCGTTCCACATCGTCTGACGTGGCTTGATGGTGATGATGCCAGGCTCCTTATCGTGTACGTTATTGCCCTGGTACTCATAGAGTGCCATGGCAATCGCAGCATAAATATTCTTATCCATTTATTCTTTCTCAGTTAAAGAACTTATCCCAGAAAACTAATCATAAAGTTTAAAGTTCAAAGTTCTATGTTCAACTTTACATTGGCATACAGCCATGCTTCTTAGCTGGCAAGTTCTGACGCTTGGTTGCGAGCTGAGCCAAACCACGGCAGATGCGGAAACGGGTGTTACGTGGCTCGATAACATCATCGATGTAACCATACTGAGCTGCCTGATATGGATTAGCAAACTTGTCTGTATATTCCTGCTCCTTCTCGGCCAGGAATGCCTTTACATCCTCGCCAGCCTCCTTCTTAGCCTTGGCTTCCTTACCACAGAGAACGGCAACGGCACCGCTGGCACCCATTACGGCAATCTCTGAAGATGGCCAAGCGAAGTTCAAGTCGGCACGCAACTGCTTGCAACCCATCACGATGTGGCTACCACCATAGCTCTTACGCAATGTGATAGTAATCTTTGGCACGGTAGCCTCGCCGTAAGCGTAGAGCAACTGTGCTCCGTGGAGGATGACAGCATTGTACTCCTGACCTGTACCTGGCAAGAATCCTGGTACGTCAACGAGAGATACGATAGGAATATTGAAGGCATCGCAGAAACGAACGAAGCGGGCTGCCTTGCGGCTAGCGTTTACATCGAGTACACCTGCGTAAGCTGCTGGCTGGTTGGCTACGATACCAACGCTCTGGCCATTGAAGCGGGCGAAACCTGTGATGATGTTCTTGGCGAACTTAGGCTGAACCTCGAAGAACTCACCGTTATCGGTTACGGCGCCGATTACCTTATACATATCGTATGCCTGGTTAGGATCCTCAGGGATAATCTCGTTCAGAGTATCGTCCATACGGTCGATAGGGTCTGTGCACTCTACGCGTGGAGCCTCTTCTGTATTGTTGCTAGGGATGAAAGAGAGCAGGCTCTTGATCATCTCGATAGCCTCTTCCTCTGTCTTAGCTGCGAAGTGGGTTACACCACTCTTGGTTGCGTGAACAGATGCACCACCAAGGTGCTCTGCATCGATATCCTCACCAGTTACGGTCTTAACCACCTTAGGACCAGTCAGGAACATGTAAGAAGTCTGCTCCTTCATGATGATGAAGTCGGTCAAACCTGGAGAGTACACTGCACCACCGGCGCAAGGACCCATAATTGCAGAAATCTGTGGGATAACACCAGAAGCGAGGATGTTGCGCTCGAAGATCTCACCATAGCCGGCGAGAGCGCAGATACCTTCCTGAATACGAGCACCACCTGAGTCGTTCATGCAGATAACAGGTGCACCCATGGTCATAGCCATATCCATCACCTTGCAGATCTTCTGTGCCATTGTCTCAGAGAGTGAACCACCGTTAACGGTGAAGTCCTGAGCATATACGTAAACCAGGCGGCCAGCTACGGTAGCGCTACCTGCTACCACACCATCACCGAGGTACTGCTTCTTCTCCATGCCGAAGTTAGTGCAACGGTGCAACTTGAACATGTCATACTCCTCGAAGCTACCAGCGTCAACCAACATTTCGATACGCTCACGAGCGGTATATTTGCCACGTGCATGCTGCTTCTCGATGGCCTTCTCGCCACCGCCAAGACGAGCCTGTTCGCGCTTAGCGATCAGCTCCTTAATCTTTTCTACTTGTTTGCTCATAATTGATTATTATGTATTATTTTCTTATTCTTTTAGAATGATATTCTGAATATATGGGGTGATGGAGCGAACCAACATCGCATAATTCGGGCGCAAAGATACGAAAAAAACCGCAGATAGCGAACTATCTACGGTTAAATATTTAGAATAATGTGAAAAATCACTATTTTCGGGTTCTAAATCTCCCGGCTTTCAGCTATACGCTCTCAGTTTCTGGCTATACGCTCTCAATTTCTGGCTATGCGCTCTCAGTTTCCGGGTCCTTACTTATCAGAATTCTATCAGTACTCGTGCATTGAGCTGTCGGCCCGTTAAGTAATTAGGCACGGCATACTGCTGATTGGTTACATCCGTTACCCAGTAGTAGCTATTCACATTGTCGATGCCGAAGAGGTTGAGACAATCTACCCCGAGCATCACACTCTTGAGGAACGTCTTCTTCTCGTGGTGCTTGTTGTCGAGCAGGTGATAGCTCATTCCTATATCGGCACGGCGATAGGCGGAAGCACGGAAACTGTTGGTTTCCAATTCTCTATGTGGAGCTGCAAATGGCAAGCCATCGGCGAAGGCGAGCTTCAGTGACATCTGCCATTTCTTGCTTCCCGGGAAATAGTCGGTGAAATAGAGGTTCACCGCATATCGCTGGTCGGTAGGCAATGGGATACTCTTGCCGTTGAGTTCCATCTTCGTATCCATCAGCGAGAGACTGATCCAGGAATCTGTGCCTGGTACAAACTCGCCATAGAGTTTGAAATCCAATCCTGCCGCATGACCGCTGCACTCGTTCTGGCCATAGTAAACCACCTTCACATTGCTCACGGAGTAAGGCACCAGATTACTCAATGCCTTGTAATATGCCTCTGCCGAGAACTTGTATCGCTGGTTGTTCAGCGAGAAGCGATGGTCGTAGCCGGCGATGAAGTGGATGCTTCGCTGACTCTTGATCTTATGGTTGAGCGTTGCCACGGTGATGCCGTTGACGGTGGATGTATCTCTCAGTTCCTTGAAGAACGGAGCCTGATAGTAGAGACCTGCCGCAAGGCGGAACGTGGTGTTCTCGTGGTAAGCCGGAATGATGGCGAGCGAAACACGAGGACTGAAGATGGTTTCACGGTTGAAGTTCCAATGGCTCATGCGTACACCATAGTTCAGGGTATAATGGGTCTGACCATGCCCTGTGCTGTCGGCAGTACCACCCGCAAAGCGGTAGGTGTCTTGAATGTAAGTCTCTATACGGTTGGCATTCAGCTCGTTTCTGGCTTTCATCGAATAAATCATGTAGAGGTCCTTTCCGTTGTGTGGAATACTGTATCCTGCGGAATCCCTCATTTCGTATTCGATGGAGTTTTCCTCTATATGCTCCCGCTTCAGAGTGATGGCAGCCTCCATATCGTGCTTCTTTGCCTTGTGCTTCAGCATCAGCTTGCCGCTCATCACTCGGGCTGAGAGATAGTTGCGGGCATGCTCAAAGTAGGTGCCTACGCCCAGGTTTTCCGAGGTTTCGGTCTGGTCTAGCCAATACTGTCCCTGTATGTCGTATTTCTCCTGCTCCTTGGTGTAGAAAGCACTACCCAGCAGCGAAATGCTGGTATTGTCGGTGATGTTGCGGGTGATGCCGAGGGTTCCGAAGTAGGTGAGGAATCGGTCTTTCTCCTGTCCATCGAAGAATACCTTGAAACTCTTCACGTTTTCCATCGTTCCGAAAGTGGTCTCGCGGTCGGATGGCTCGAAGTTGTAATGATTATCCGAGATGTACCCGATGAAGTCCAGTTTCCAGCGCTTGTTGGGCTGATAGCTCAGATAAGTCTGGTAGTCGAGATAGTTTGGCTTGTACTCGCCCTTGGTTTCCATGGTTCCCAGGAGATAGGCGGTACTTTTATATCTTACGCTGTTGAGCCATGAGAGTTTCTGGGTTCCCAACCCCATGTAAGCATCGGCTCCCAGCAGACTGGCAGCTGCGCTTCCTTCTACCACCGCTTTCTTGCTCTTAGCCTTCAGAGTCTTGTAGGTGATGTCGAGAGCCGAACTCATCTTGTCGCCATATTTCGCCCCATAACCGCCGGTAGAGAAGCCAATCTTATCAACCATGTAAGGGTTGATGACGGAAAGACCTTCCTGCTGACCGCTTCTGACGAGGAATGGGCGATATACTTCCACATTATTTATATATACGGAGTTTTCATCGAATGCACCGCCACGAACATTGTATTGCGAAGAAAGTTCGCTGTGGGTACTCACGCCCGCCTGCTGCTGGATGATACCCTCCACGGTGTTTCCGCTGGCCGAAGGAGCCATCTTGATATCCTTGATCTTGATTTCCTGGGTCTGGTCGGTCTGGATTCTTTCGCCCGTAACGTTCACCTCACCTAGCATGGTAGCATCGGCATGGAGCACTATCTGCAGGGTCTGCTTGCCTCGAGGGCGTCGCAGAACTCTCGTCTTTGTCTTGTATCCAATCATGGAGAATTTAACCGCCACGCTATCAGCCGAATGGAGGCGCATGCTGAACTCTCCCTTCAGGGAAGTGAAGGCCACCTTGCCCTGGCTCACTACCGATACGGTAACGAGTTCCACAGGGTTGTTGTCATCGTCCATGACTCTACCTTGCAGTGTAAATTCCTGTGCCATCATCTTCAGGGTGGCAATCAGGCATATTGTAAAAATGATGATTCTCTGTTTCATACCTTATAAAACGAAGAAACGGGCGATTTATTATACTTGCTGGTAAAAGTTCAATGAAAAACCCTTAAGGAAAACGTTTTGTTTCCTTAAGGGCTGCTATGTTGATTATAAAATGTGATGTTACTTGTTCATGGCGAAGTACAAGCCTCCGTTCATGGCCATGCGAACCTGGTAAAGACCATATTCGTCGGCAGAAACGTTCATCTTCTCACCATTAGGCAAGCAAGCCTGGATGCTGCCATCCTCGTTGAAACTGAAGAGCTCACGGATGTCACCATCCTTGCTATAAGACCAGCTCTTGTTCTTCTTGTCGAATACGAAGTATGATTTCTCGCCCTCTGGGTCGGTAATCTCATAACCGTTTTTCAAGGTCTTGATAGCATAGAGTCTGCCGTCCTTGCCGGTTACGTTCTTGGTCTTACCCACATTGGCAACCACCTTGTCGCCTGTCCAGAATTCGATAGTGTTGAGTACAAACAAGTCGGCCACCGAGCACACTGCGTAGGCAGGTGAGATAACCAGGAAGATTAACTCGTTGATGAACTTGTTGTCAGTTGCACCCTTGTTCCAGTCGAGCACTTTATTGGTCAAACCGAAAGAACCGATGCAGGAACTCAAAGTCATGGCACCCAATGAGACTGCGATGACTGCATTAACCATAAATTTCTTCATATACTTACTATATTTTATTGGTTATAAAAATAGGCTTGCATGCCAGAAGCCTGTTCTGGCTTACTTGGCTGATTCGAATTCGCGCAGGAAGCGAGTGTCGTTCTCTGAGAAGAGACGAAGGTCGCTCACGCGATACTTCAGGTTGGTGATACGCTCCACACCCATACCGAAGGCATAGCCTGTATAGACATTGCTGTCGATGCCGCAAGCCTCCAGGTCGTGAGGGTCAACCATACCGCAACCCAGAATCTCAACCCAGCCGGTGTGCTTGCAGAAGTTACATCCCTTACCGCCACAGATGTTGCATGAGATATCCATCTCGGCGCTAGGCTCTGTGAATGGGAAGTAGCTAGGGCGCAAGCGAATCTTGGTGTCGGCACCAAACATTTCGCGGGCGAAGGTAAGGAGCACCTGCTTCAGGTCGGTGAAGCTTACGTTCTTATCTACATAGAGACCTTCTACCTGGTGGAAGAAGCAGTGGGCACGGGCACTGATGGCCTCGTTGCGATATACTCGTCCTGGGCAGAGCACACGGATAGGTGGTTCGTGGGTTTCCATATAGTGAGCCTCATCGTTAGAAGTATGGCTGCGGAGAATCACGTTCTTGGTAACGTCGTCAGAATCGGTCTTCTCTACAAAGAAGGTATCCTGCATGTCGCGGGCTGGATGGTCAGCAGCGAAGTTAAGCATGGTAAACACGTGCTTGTCGTCATCCACCTCAGGACCCTGGAACAGGGTAAAGCCCATGCGGCCGAAGATGTCGATAATCTGGTTCTTGACTACTGTCAGTGGGTGGCGTGTACCCAGAGCTACAGGATAGGCAGTACGGGTCAGGTCGATGTCATCGCTAGACGATTCGGCCTCTTCCATCTGCTCCTTCAAGCCATTGATCTTGGCGAGGGCAGCCTGCTTCAATTCGTTAATCTTGATACCCACCTCTTTTTTCTGGTCGCCTGGCACATTGCGGAAGTCGGCCATGAGGGCGTTGATTTCACCCTTCTTGCTGAGATACTTGATGCGAAGCTGTTCTACCTCTTCAGCGTTCTGTGCTGTGAGGGCATCCACTTCCTTCAAGAGTTCTTCAATTTTCTCTAATAACATATCTTATTAAATTGTCTGTTTACAAATTCGTTGAATTGTCTCTTTGCAAATGAAAAAGCGGGTAATTTGCGTGGCTTTTGACCTGCAAAACTCACTTATTTGCTTATTTTGAGTGCAAAGATAACATTTTTTGCTTAAAATATGAAATATCTCAAAAGAAAGTTGTACTTTTGCATGGAAAATTTGAGAAATTTTATAAGTTTATGAAGAAACTATCTTTGATAACAGTCATGATGGCGGTGTTTACCATCGTTTGCTTCACCTCTGTGGGATGCACAGACAAGAAGCCGGCACCTGCCATCGATTCGACTGCGGCTGATACAACCGTGGCCGACACACAAGCAATGGACTCGACTGAGCAGATTATCGAGGAGACTCCGATGCCGAAGGCGGCTGATGAGCTTTTTGATGATTTCGTGTTTAATTTTGCAGCCAATCGAAAGCTCCAGATGAGTCGTATCAACTTCCCGCTGCCTGTTTATCATAATGATAAGCTGAAGAAGCAGATAGGGAAGAAACATTGGAAGATGGAGCATTTCTTTATGCGCCAGGACTACTACACGCTCATCTTCGACAACCGCAAGCAGATGAATCTGGTAAAGGATACCACCATCGACCATGTGGTTATAGAGAAGGTGTTCTATCGCAAGAAGGTGGTGCAGCAGTTCCTCTTCAATCGCATCAACGGCCTCTGGATGATGACCAGCATCAACTACAGGCCGATGTACCAGAACATGAATGCCAGCTTCCTGAAGTTCTATGGTGCCTTTGCCACTGATACGGCTTTCCAGGCACGTCATCTGCACAACCCGGTGAAGTTCATCGGTCCTGACCCGGATGACGACTTCAGTACGATGACCGGCGATATCGAGCCGGAAACCTGGCCTGCCTTTGCACCGCAGTTGCCTTCTGGCATGATTTACAACATCATCTACGGTCAGAAATATACCGAGAGCAGCCAGAAGATTTTCGTGATTCGAGGCATAGCCAATGGGCTGGAGACCACGCTTACCTTCAAGAGAATAGGGGGTAAATGGCAGCTGATGAAACTGGAGATGTAGTTCTTCAGCAGTTGACAGTTAACAGTTGATAGTTGACAGTTAATAGTTTAACCAGACATGTAATAGTTTAACCAGATATGAAGGATATTCGTGACTATAGCCTTTTGGCTCACAATACGTTTGGAATTGATGCCAAGTGCAAGCGATTCCTGGAGTATAGCTCGGTGGAGGAAGCCCGGCAGTTGGTGGCTTCACTTACCGATGCTGATAAGCCGCTGCTCATTTTGGGTGGCGGCAGTAATCTCCTGCTTACGGGCGATTACGAGGGCACTGTGGTTCACTCGGCCATCAAGGGCATTGATGTGCTTGCTAACGAGGATGTGCTTGCTAACGAGACCCTTGCTGTTGCTGCAAAGGATGATGCCTTGCGCAATTCCGAGTTCGTGTTCCTGCGTTGCGGAAGTGGTGAGGTGTTCGATGATGTGGTGGCCTATGCCGTGGAGCACGGCTTTCATGGCGCCGAGAACCTGAGCATCATTCCTGGTGAAGTGGGAGCGAGTGCCGTGCAGAACATCGGAGCCTATGGCGTGGAAGCCAAGGATATTATATATAAGGTGGAAACCGTGGAGATTGCTACGGGCAGGGTAGTGGTGTTCGATAACCACGACTGCCAGTACAGCTATCGCCAGAGCAGGTTCAAGCACGAGTGGAAGGATAAGTATCTGGTTACTCATGTGGTTTATCGCCTGAGTAAGCATTTCGTGCCAGATTTGGATTACGGAAATATCCGTGCATCGTTGGCTGCCAAGCATATCGATAATCCTACAGCCCAGCAGCTTCGTGATGTCATCATCGAGATACGCAACGCCAAATTGCCAGACCCTAAGGTGCAGGGTAATGCGGGCAGTTTCTTCATGAACCCTATCGTGGATAAGGCGAAGTTTGAGGAGCTGGCTGCGCAGTATCCGGGCATGCCTCATTATACCATTGATGAGGCGCACGAGAAGATTCCTGCAGGTTGGATGATTGATCAGTGTGGCTGGAAGGGAAAGAGCCTGGGCCGTGCCGGTGTGCACGATAAGCAGGCACTGGTGCTGGTGAATCTTGGCGGTGCCACGGGCCAGGAAATCGTGAACCTCTGCGAAACCATCCGCAAGGATGTGAAGCAGAAGTTTGGCATCGATATCCATCCGGAGGTAAATGTTAAGTGAAAAGTGAAGAACGAAGAGTGAAGAATTCGCGGTTTTTCAGATAAAGATTTGAATATTAATGAAGGTAACTTTATTGGGAACAGGAACATCGAGTGGTGTTCCTGTTTTAGGTTGTAATTGTGAGGTATGCCGCAGCAAGGATCCGCGCGACAATCGCTTGCGCTGTGCAGCGTTGATAGAAACGGAGAAAACTCGAATCCTGATAGATGCGGGACCTGATATCCGTCAGCAGCTCCTGCGTGTGCCGTTCCGCAAGATAGATGGTGTGCTGATTACTCATATCCATTATGATCACGTAGGAGGCATAGATGATTTGCGAGGCTTCTGCGTGTTTGGTGATATCAATATCTATGGTGACAAACTGGTTACGGATGCCCTGCCGCATACCATGCCCTACTGTTTTCCGAAAGATGCCGAGAAACTCTATCCGGGGGCACCGAAGCTGAAGCTCCATACCATCGAGCCGCACCATACCTATCGGATAGGCGACATCGAGTTTATGCCTATCCGGGTGATGCACGACAAGATGCCTATCCTGGGCTATCGTTTCGGGAAGTTTGCCTATATCACGGATATGAAGTCGATGAGCGATGAAGAGTATGCTTACCTGGAAGGGGTGGAGACTTTGGTGATCAATGCCCTCCGCTTCGATAAGCCGCACCATAGCCATCAGTTGGTGGCTGATGCCATCAGGGTAGCTCGCAGGATAGGAGCGAAGCAAACTTGCCTCACCCATGTAACCCATCAGATAGGTTTGCATGATGCTGCCAATGCCCAGTTGCCCGAAGGCTTCCGGTTTGCCTATGATGGATTGGTGTTGTGATAAAAATAGAACAATTGAGATTCTCTTTTTGCACAGGTTTTGAAAAAGAAAGTCTTAACAGAATTGAAATAAATAAAAATACGCTACATATATAATTAATAAGAGTTAAATAGATGCACTTTTCTTGGAAAAAGCTTGCAGGGTTCGTAGATTATTTCTATATTTGCATGTGTGTTTTTCATAGTATTAGATTTAAGGTTAACAAGGTAATGGGTCACGGCGGTGACCCTTTTTTTGTTTTATCCCCTTCAAACTCACTTTTTATCCCCCTTCATGCTCTCTAATATAAGAGTAGTATAGACACAAAAAATGCGGCCTGTTAAGCCGCACTTCTTATTTCTTTCTCTTGAATTTCCGATATAGCTTCCATGCCAGAAGCGCTCCATCGAAAGCTCCAGCACCAATGGAAATCATGCTTGATATTCTCTTGCCCTTACTTGCATCCTTTGAGAAGGCATCTGGCTTGGTGAAGAGAGAGTTCCACAGGGTCTTGATCTTCTTGTCGTCAGCCTCAATGCTCTTGCGGAGCGACTCCTTGCGCAGTCTGATGTCGTTGAGGCTTCTGTACTCCATCTGGCAGTCGCCAGCTTCCAAGAACTTGTCTTGGTTGTTTTGCTCGTTTGTCATCATAATGCTCAGGTGTTATTTTTGCATGAGGAGGCTCGCCAGGAATTTCACCAGAGGTTTCTCGATCCACTGGTGTCGGAACAGGATGAAGAGTACCAATATCAATAAAAATGCTCCCGCCACGATGCAGAAAGCAGGTGCCAAGCCCACATAGTCGGCCAGGGCGAATGCGGCAGCAAACGAAAGATATATCATTGATATGGCAAGCAGGGTGAGCAGCAGAAAGCAGATGGCAATTGCCGTAATCAACCTGACCACCTTATCCACGACATCGAGCTTCATGTACTCTGACTGAAGCCCGATGTAATGCTTGAGCACCTCTACGAGCTGCCCGATGGTTTCTACATTCTTGTCACTAGAAAACATCCTTATCGCTTGATAAAGTTTATCTCTTGATGTTATACTTCAGGAGCTGCATCCTTGATGTCGTCAACCAGGTCGTCCACATCTTTGCGGCTCAACTTGATGTCGTGCTTCTTGCAAAAATCATCCACTGCACCAGCAATCTTGCTGCGTGTGTCTTCTCCCTTCTCAGGAGCAAAAATCATACCGAGTGCTGTACCTGCGATAGCGCCGCCAAGGAATGCACCAATGTAACCTAATGCCTTCATAATTCTTAAGTTTTAAATGTTATACAATTATATAGTTGTTGATAGCCGAAATTGCGCAGAGACACACTAGGACGCCTCTTGTGCTTTTTTTGCTTTTCAACTGCAAATATACTAATATTTCTCCAAAAAACAAGTTTTTAATTCTTAATTTTTCGTTAAATGTGTCTCTTTAACAAACTTTATGTGATAAACCTTTCTTTCTTAGCAAAATATTTTGTATTTTCGCAGAATAAAAGCGCACTGTGCCTGTATTACACTTAAAAAATGGCAGTATTGCTCTTGGAAAAGTGGCAGTATAGCTCTTGAAATATGCAGCATGGGTGCCTATATATAATAAGGTGAAGTATATAAATAACATTATAAACATCAATACAATTTTAAAAGCAATTATGAAGAAATTATCAGTTTTCAGTTTAGGTTTGTGTGCAGTTTTGGCACTCGCAAGTTGTGGATCATCTAAGGAGAGCGCTTATAAGAAGGCGTATGAGAAGGCTCAGCAGCAGGAGACTCAGCAGGAGGTAGCTCCTGAGGTCGTTACTCCATTGGAGACAACTACTCCTACTGAGAGCACAGCTACAGAGGTTGACAATGCTACTGTTCGCCAGGAGAACTTGGATCTCATCTCTGGTTCTGGCCTTCAGAACTACAGCGTTGTTGTTGGTTCTTTCTCTCTCAAGTCTAACGCAGAGGGCTTGGCTAGCACATTGAAGAGCGCTGGTTACGATTCTCAGATCGCTTACAACAGCGAGCGCAACATGTATCGCGTTGTCGCAGCTACATTCGTAGATAAGTCTAGCGCTGTTAAGAGCCGCAACAAGTTCCGTGCTAGCAAGTATCCAGATGCTTGGTTGCTCTTGAAGAAGTAATATTCTAGCGTTTCACCAAGATTTTGAAATTTCGTTTGAATGCGAATTTTATCAATAGATTACGGTAAGAAACGTACCGGACTGGCAGTTACCGACCCATTGCAGATTATTGCAAATGGGTTGGCAACTGTTGCTACGTCTGAACTCTTCGAGTTTTGCGAAGCCTACATCCAGAAGGAGCAGGTGGAACGCATTGTCATCGGAAAACCTACTCAGCCCAACGGGCAGCCTAGTGAGAACCTGGCGCGAGTGGAGAATTTCTACAATCGCTGGCGCAAGGCCCATCCCGAGGTTCCTATCGAGTATTACGATGAGCGATTCACGTCCGTACTTGCCCATAGGGCGATGATAGACGGCGGAGTGAAGAAGAAGGCGAGAAGAGAAAACAAAGGATTGGTAGATGAGATTAGTGCTACCATCATATTACAGGATTTTATGCAATCAAGAAGATGATTTTACCAATTTATATTTATGGTCAGCCTGTTTTGAGAAAAGTGGCTGAAGATATTACTCCAGATTACCCTGAACTCAAGGAGTTGATTAATAATATGTACGAAACCCTCGATTCCAGCAATGGCATCGGCTTGGCTGCGCCGCAGATTGGCTTGGCCATCCGACTGGTGGTCATCGACCTGGATGTGCTCAGCGAAGATTTTCCTGAGTATAAGGGATTCCGTCATGCCTTTATCAATCCGCATATCTTGGAGTATGATGAGGAGGCAGAGAAGGATTCTTCTGACGAGGGTTGCCTCTCTATCCCAGGCATCAACGAGAAGGTGGTTCGCCCTACACGCATCCACGTGAAGTATATGGACGAGCAGTTCCAGGAGCATGATGAATGGGTTACGGGTTATCTGGCCCGCGTTATGCAGCATGAGTTCGACCACTTGGAGGGAACCATGTTCGTTGACCGTGTATCGCCACTTCGCAAGAACATGATTGCAGGAAAGCTCAAGAACATCATCAAGGGCAAGTTCCGCTGCAGCTATCGTACTAAGATTCGTCGATGAAAAAGTTTATTTTCACTTTTGTGCTGATGCTGACCGCTTTGTCGGCATCGGCGCAATATAGAGTTGACCGGCTCGTCACGGCCGGCAGAAGTGCCTTGTATTACGAGGACTTCGTTCTTTCCATTAAGTATTTTAATCTAGCCATCGGTGCCAAGCCTTATCTCTATGAGCCTTGGTATTACCGCAGTGTTGCCAAATTCAATCTCGATGATTACATGGGTGCTGAGAGCGATGCCTCTGAGGCGTTGAACCTCAATCCCTATATCAACGATATCTACGACTTGCGTGCCATCTGCCGTATCCGCCAGAACCGTTTCTCCGATGCCATCGCCGATTACGATGCAGCCATCCGCCTGGAACCGCGCAACCGCAACTACTGGTTCAACCGCGCACTCTGCCTCATGGAGGAGAAGCATTACGACAAGGCGCAGCTGCAGCTGGATACCATCATCACCAAATGGAAGGAATATTCCAATGCCTATTCACTGAAGGCGGAAGTGTATCTGCACCAGAAGGATACCGTGCAGGCGGAGAAATGGCTCGACCAGAGCCTCAAGCTGAATCCTTATGATGGAGATGCATGGACCACACGTGCCTATATGGCACTGGCCCGAAAGGAATGGAAAACGGCTGATGAGGCGCTCACCAAGTCACTCCATTTTAAGCCAAATAACGTAAACAGTTACATCAACCGTGCGTTGGCTCGTATCAACATCAACAATTTACGAGGTGCGATGAGCGACTATGATGCTGCCATCGACCTTGATCCCAACAATTTCCTGGCTCATTACAACCGTGGTCTGATGCGTGTGCAGTTGGGCGATGACAACCGTGCCATCACCGATTTCGACTTCGTCATCAAGATGGAGCCGAAGAACTTCATGGCCATCTTCAACCGTGCCCTGCTGCACGATAAGACGGGTAACTTGAAGGCAGCTATCCGAGATTATTCTACGGTTATCGGGCAGTTTCCAAACTTCTGGACGGGTCTTTCCTATCGTGCCCGCTGCTATCGCCGCCTGGGTATGACGGCAAAGGCTGAGATGGATGAGTTCCGCATCTTCAAGGCGCAGATGAACAAGCACATCGGCATTCAGCCTCGCTGGAGTGCGAAGACCAAGAAGGAGATGCGCAAGCGTTCGGAGATAGACCCGGATAAGTTTGCTTCGCTCGTGGTGGATGATGAGCCGAAGTATGAGCACAATTACAAGAGTGAGTATCGTGGCAGGGTGCAGAACCGCCAGGTGGAAACCAACTATCTGCCTATGTTCCAGCTCTCTTATTTCCCTAATGCACAGAATGTGAGTGGGGTACAGGCGTTCGATAAGGCTGTGGAGGATTTGAACCAGCAGCTTAGTGCTCTTGCTTCAGGCACTTCTGCATCAGGCTCCAAGGCTGCTGCCGCTAAGGGAAAGACTTCTGATAAGGTGTATATCGTATGCTCCAAGGAGCAGTTGGATGAGAATGGTTCCATGAAGATATTCTCTCTGATAGATAAGCTCTCGGCAGAGCTGAGTGTGGCAAAGGATATCGAGCAGAAGAAGATGATTCTCATGCGTCGAGCCATCGCCCACAGTGTGCTTCGCGATTTCGAGGCAGCCATCAGCGATTTCACCTATTATATATCTTTGGATGATAAGAATGCGTTGGCTTACTGGCAGCGTGCCGTATGCCAGGCTGAGATGGACGAGTTCAACAAGGCTGAGGGCAAGGGCGTGGTGAATATCCATTCTGCCGAGGCCGATTTCAGCGATGCCATCCGCCTGAACAGCAACAATGCCTACATCTATTATAACAGAGGTAATCTGCATGCCGGCAGAAACGAGCTTTCAAAGGCGATAGATGACTATAGCATCGCCCTGAAGATTGATAATCGTCTGGCTGAGGCTTATTATAATAGAGGTATTGCCCGTGCCAAGAGTGGCAACAAGCAGGCAGGCATCCAGGATCTCTCCAAGGCTGGAGAGCTGGGCTTGTATGATGCTTACTCGGTAATCAAGCGATTGAATAAGGCGAAATAATAATCCCGCAGATTGAATATTTTAAGTCCCACGGATTACTTTTTTAGTCCCACGGATTACTTTTTTAGTCTCACGGATTATTTTTTAGTCCCACAGATTTCACAGATTTACACAGATATCAGGAATCAAGATATATTTATCTATTAAAAAAGGTTCAATTCCATTGCTTTGGAATTGAACCTTTTCTTTATGATAGACAGACTCAGAAAAAATCTGTGTAAATCTGTGAAATCTGTGGGATTATATTCTCGTCACCTGCTTTACGCCCTTTACGGCACTCAGTTTCTTGATCAGTGCATCCGTCTTGCCGGCATCATCAATCATCACCGTAACATTGCCCGAGAACAGGCCGTCTTTTGATGAAATGTTGATGCCTCTCATCACGAGCTTATCCTCTTTCGAGATGATGTTCGTGATGTTGCTCACGATGCCGATATCATCATTTCCGATGATTCTCAGGGTGATGGCATACTTCGATGTACCCTTGCCGCTCCATTTCGCCTTCACGATGCGATAACCGAAACGGCGGCGCAGTTCCTTGGCGTTAGGACAGTCGATGCGGTGAATCTTGATACCCTTGCTGATGGTCACGAATCCGAAGATAGGGTCGCCGTAGATAGGGTGGCAGCAGTGGGAGAGCTCGAAGTCGATGCCCTTCAGGTGCTCGTCAATCACCAGCACGTCGTCGCTCTGCTTCAGGAGTTCCTCGGTAGGATTCTCGAAGGCGAAGTTCTCGGCGCTCTCGGCAGGCTTTGTGGCGTTGTTCAGGTTGAGGTCGTGGTCACGCTCCTCAATGTATTTCTCAACCACGGTGTTCACGTCGAGTTTCTCTTCTGCCACATCCTTGTAGAAATCAGAGTTCTCCTTGTAGCCCATTTTCTTGATGGTACGGGCCATCAGACTCTCGTCTATCTCTATCTTGCGGTTTTTGAATCGGCGTTCCAGCAGTTCCTTGGCATAGAGTCCGTCCTTCTTCTGCGTTTCCTTCAGGGCGAGTCGAATCTTGGCCTTCGCCTTCGAGGTCTGCGCTATCTTGAGCCATTCTCTTCTAGGCTTCTGGTTGCTCTGGGTGAGAATCTCCACCTGGTCGCCCGAGTGCAGTTCCTGGCGGAAGGTCACCGCCTTGCCGTTGATTTTTCCGCCCACGCAGGTGTTGCCGATGCGCGAATGGATGTAGTAGGCAAAGTCGAGCACCGTGGCACCCTTAGGGAAGTTCAGCAGGTCGCCCTTAGGGGTGAACACATATACCTCGTCTTCCTTCAGGTCGGTGGTAAACTGGTCCATCAGCTGCAGGTCGTCGTTGCATTCCAGGGCGGCACGGATGTTGGCGAGCCATTCGTCAATGCCTCCTTCTCCCTGCTTGATGCCCTTGTAGCGCCAGTGTGCAGCGAGTCCGTGTTCGGCAATATCGTCCATTCTTTCGGTTCTAATCTGCACCTCCACCCATTTGTTCTCAGGTCCCAGAACGGTGGTGTGCAGACTCTCGTATCCGTTGCTCTTAGGCACGCTGAGCCAGTCGCGCATACGCTTCGGGTTCGGCTGATACATATCTGTAATCAGGGCGAAGGTCTGCCAGCACTGCATGTATTCCATGGCTCTAGGTGCATCGAGGATGATGCGGATGGCGAAGAGGTCATATACGCCCTCGAAGGCGCACTTCTGCTTCTTCATCTTCTGCCAGATGGAGTGGATGCTCTTGGTGCGTCCCTTCATGTGATATTTCAGTCCGGCAGCATCCAGTTTTTCCTTGATAGGCTGGATGAAGCGGGCGATATAGGCATCGCGCGAAGCCTTGGTGGCATTCAGCTTTTCCTTAATCATGTAGTAGGCATCGTGCTCCAGATACTTCAGGCTCAGGTCTTCCAGCTCGCTCTTCAGCTTGTAGAGACCCAGCTTGTGGGCGAGTGGGGCATAGAGGTAGCTGGCTTCCTCGCTCACCTCGTGCTTCGCCTCTTCCTGGTCGGTGTCGCGAATCTGTCGCATCACGTTCACGCGGTCGGCTATCATGATGAGAATCACGCGCATGTCTTCCGAGAAAGAGATGAGCAGGTTTCTGAAGTTCTCACTCTCGATGATCGGGTTGCGCTTGTAGAGGTCGTGTATGCGGAGCAGTCCGCTGATGATGTGCGCTACGCTATCACCGTATTTCTGCTGGATGTCTTCGATGGTCTGATAGCCATCGATAACGCTGGTCTGCATCAGGATGGCGATGACGCCGTCTCGTTTCAGACCGATTTCGTTCACAGCGATTTCTGCTGTCTGCAGGGCTGCGAGTATAGGGTTCATGCCGAAGACGTTGCGCTTAATCTGGTGGTTGATGAAGGCATGCTGTATGTCTTCACGCAGATGCTGCTCATCGCCCGGCTTGAACGTGTCGCCCACGGCGTTTCTCAGGCGCTCCAGTATCTGGAGTGTCTGTTCCTTTTCTTCGGATGTGAATTTAAAAGTTGTTTCATTCATTGTCGTTCCCTCCCGTTGATTATATATTATTGAGTTTTATAACTCGTCTATCCATTTCTGACCAGACTTTGTGTTGAGCCAAATGGCGAAGCTGGCGCTAATTACTGCACTCAGCCCCATAAATATTGTCATTAGTTCCATAATAGAACGTATATTACAAATTATTTATCCACTTTTTGCCAGACTTGGTGTAGCTCCAAATGGCTAAGCTTGTGCCAATGACAGCTCCTATACACATTACTAAAGCAAATCCTTCCATAATACTCTATTATATGTTATAAACTGTCTATCCACTTCTGACCTGATTTTGTGTTAAGCCAGATGGCGAAGCAGGTTCCTATCAAGGCTCCTAGCCCCATAAATATAGTATATAGTTCCATATTGTTTCTTATTTATCGTTATACTTCATAACTCTGTTTGCACTATACGCAAATACAAAAGCTGCTATAGCTCCAAGTACAAGGCAGAGTATATTATTTACTCCCATCTCGTCACCGGTAATCATAGGAGATAATCCGCCTATACCGGTTCCGCTGATGAACAAGTTAGATACCCCATAGAGGTAATGTGATAGCCCCGACCTTCTGTCGTGCTCCTTTGATAATTTACTAACCATGTCGCAATATTCCATTTTAAATTTGTCAAACAATGGCGTTTCGGCGTTAAAAAACGCCTACTTCGTTAAATTTTCAATGCAAAGGTACAAAAAAAAGCGGAAATATTTCTGATTATCAGAAAAAACTATTATCTTTGTAGCACATATAGTGTAAATTTAACATAAATATGGTATTATGAATCAGCAAGATCTAAACCAAATCGCTGCCCGCGGCATCTCCGAGCAGCAGATTGAACACCAGTTGGAACAAATTAAGAATGGTTTCCCATTCCTCAAACTAGAGGGTGCGGCTGCCATCGGTAAGGGTATCATGGCTCCTACAGCCCAGGAAGTAGAGGACTACGAGAAGGCGTGGAACGACTACAAGGCTGAGGGTCACAAGATTGTGAAGTTCGTACCTGCCTCAGGTGCGGCAAGCCGTATGTTCAAGAACATGTTTGCATTCCTCGATGCTCCATACGATGTTCCTACTACTGACTTCGAAAAACAATTCTTCGAGAATATCAAGAAGTTTGCTTTCCGCAAGGCACTCTGCGACAAGTGTCATGTAAACAACGAGAAGGGCATCATGTGCCTCATCAAGAAGGGTGATTACAAGGCCATCGTGGCTAATCTCCTCAAGCCAGAGGGATTGAACTACGGACAGTTGCCTAAGGGATTGCTCCAGTTCCACGAGTATGAGGACGAGGTTCGCACTCCAATGGAGGAGCACCTGGTTGAGGCTGCGCTCTATGCAAGCAGCAATGGCGAGGCAAACGTTCACTTCACCGTTTCTCACGACCACCTGGAACTCTTCAAGCAGATGGTAGCAGAGAAGGCAGATAAGTATGCACAGCGCTACGGCATCAAGTATAACATCTCATTCTCAGAGCAGAAGCCTAGCACCGATACCATCGCTGCCAATCCGGATAATACTCCATTCCGCAACGCGGATGGCTCATTGCTGTTCCGTCCGGGCGGTCATGGCGCACTCATCGAGAACCTCAACGAAATTGATGCAGATGTAGTATTCATCAAGAACATCGATAATGTGGTTCCTGATCGCCTGAAGGCAGAGACTGTTACCTGGAAGCAGGTGATTGCAGGTGTATTGGTTACCCTGCAGAAACAGGCATTTGAGTATCTCAAGTTATTGGATTCCGGACAGTATAACCACGAGAAGCTGGAGGAAATCATCCGCTTCGTTCAGCGCGACCTCTGCTGCCGCAAGGCTGATATCAAGGAGCTGGAGGATGCCGAACTGGTTATCTATCTGCGCAAGAAGCTCAACCGCCCTATGCGTGTATGCGGTGTGGTTAAGAACGTGGGCGAGCCTGGCGGCGGTCCATTCCTTACCTACAACCAGGATGGCACTGTAAGTCTTCAGATTCTGGAGAGTTCTCAGATTGACAAGAACAACGAGGAGTACATGAAGATGTTTACCGAGGGTACACACTTCAACCCAGTAGATCTCGTTTGCGCAACCAAGGATTATCAGGGCAATGCCTTCGATCTTCCTAAGTTCGTAGATCCATCCACCGGTTTCATCTCTAGCAAGAGCAAGAACGGTAAGGACTTGAAGGCCTTGGAGTTGCCAGGTCTCTGGAATGGTGCGATGAGCGACTGGAACACCGTATTCGTAGAGGTTCCTCTGGGCACATTCAACCCAGTGAAGACCGTCAACGATCTGCTCCGCGACCAGCATCAGGCCGTAGAGGGTGGCATCAAGCACGAGCATCACCACGACGGAGGTTGCTGCAAGCATTAGCCCACGGATTATTTTTTAGTCCCACGGATTATTTTTTTAGTCCCACGGATTGATTTTTTTAGTCCCACGGATTTCACAGATTTACACAGATTTTTTTTCTGGTTAGAGAATTAAATCTGTGTAAATCTGTGAAATCTGTGGGACATTGAATATAATCTCCGTGGGGCATTGAATATAATCTCTGTGGGGCATTGAATATAATCTCTGTGGGGGTACAAATACAATAAAGGCTCAATACCCGAATTCGCTTCGGGGATTGAGCCTTCATCATTTGAGTTTAAGAGTTTGGTCATGAAATGAAGGAAAACTTATCTAGCTGCGGAAATACGACTTCTGCAAAAGATAGATTTTAATGATTTCTTGATCTCGCTCTTCTTTTCTTCTTACAGTATCAGATAACCTTAATTCCTTTTCTGTCTGTCTTTTCTGATTTCCTCTGAATCAGATTTCTCTAATACTACTTAGTTGTACCAGATTTCTCCGCCTAAAACGTTTGGATACTCTTCTGATGCTGTTCTTTCTACGGGAGCAGTAATCTCTACGAACTCACCATACTTCTTTGCTTTGTTGATCTGCATAATTGTTGGTTTTGTTGATTGTGAATATTTGGATTGATTATATTTGTGATAGATGAAATGGACTCTCGCCCTACACCATATCTGTCATATTTTATTTAATATCTTGCTCGTATGTTATATTGTTTCTTGCTTTACATTTAAATTTTCGGATGCAAAGTTAAGCAAAAAATTGATGCGAATCAAGAAAATGTAGCTGAATCAGGTTCTTTTTAAAGTTTTTTATATCTAAAATGCATAAAAATGGTATAAATATAAAAAGCACCTGCCCTCACGGGCAAGTGCCTTAATTTTTTTTCTATCCGCTGATAGAAATCTTAATTTCTCAAAACTTTTAATCTTAATCAAATTAAATCTTAATCAAATTTCTTTCTAATTTAAAAACAGCTGATGATTACTAAATTGTAATTTCACCCGCAAGCGATTGCTTGAGCATTTCTCTCACTTTGCGGTTGTCTTCGTATCTGCCTTGCAGGCACATCAGCTTGGTAACCATCGCTTCCACCGTAGAGTCGTGACCGCTGATTACATGGGCAGACTTCAACTGGAATCCGGCGCCATAGCGTTCCATCTCCACGCTACCCGTGAGGCACTGGCTGATGTTCACGATGTTCACGCCACGGTGGGCAGCCTGGTCGAGCAGTCGCATAATCCAGGGCGCATGTGGCGCATTTCCAGAACCGAAGGTACGCATCACGATGCCTCGCAAATCGGGCGATTCCATCACGTGGCGCACGATGTTGTCCTGGATGCCAGGAAAGAGGCTGAACACGATCACGTTCGGGTCGAGTTTCAGGTGTGGCACCATCGGCTTGTCGTAATCCGGCGTGAGGATGTGGTGCTTGTGATACTGGAAGTTGATGCCCACATCGCATAGGTGCGGATGGTTGAACGATTCGAAGGCATGAAATCCCTCGGCATTGATCTTGATGGCACGGTTGCCGCGAATCAGTTTGCCGTTGAAGAAGATGCATACCTCAGGCACCATAGGGTGGCCTTCCTCGTCCTTTGCCGAAGCAATTTCAATGGCAGTCATCAGGTTCTCCTTGCCGTCGGTGCGCAGTTCGCCGATAGGCAGCTGGCTTCCGGTAAGGATTACGGGCTTGGTCAGATTCTCGAGCATGAAACTCAGAGCCGACGAGGTATAAGCCATCGTATCCGTTCCGTGCAGGATAACGAAGCCATCATAGTCGTCATAGTTCTTTGCGATGATGCTCACGATTTCCGCCCATCTCATCGGGTCCATATCGCTGGAGTCGATAGGAGGGTCAAACTTTCGTACGTCGATTTCTGCTTGAATCAGTTTGAACTCGGGCATGGAAGAGACGAGGTGGTTGAAGTCTAGAGGCTCCAAAATGCCTGTAATAGGATCCTTTCCCATACCGATGGTACCTCCTGTATAGATGATGAGAATCTTGGGTGTTGCCATTTTATTTATCAATATTTACTTTTTGTCACTTAATCGAGTGCAAATATACAGAAAATATTCGATACGACCAAGTGTTTCCCCGAAAAATATGCCATGTTTTAACATTTTGTTATCATTCGATAGGAAAACCTGCCGGTTCCTTCCAATCCTGCGTTTTTCCAGAAATCCTATATATATATAATAAGGTGTAATCCCAAAAGTGTCGCCAATCAGTGAAGTTTTGAAAATAAATGCATTTTTTATGCGAAAATATTCGCTCGTTACAAAAAGAAATAGTACTTTTGCAGCTGATTTAATAAAAATACTAAGTTGTTATGGTAAAAATCACATTCCCAGACGGATCTGTTCGCGAGTATGAACAGGGCGTGACTGGCTTACAAATCGCCGAGAGCATCTCACCGGCTCTCGCTCGCAACGTTGTATCTTGCGGTGTTAATGGTGAGACAGTAGAGTTGAACCGTCCTATCAATGAGGATGCTAACGTAGAACTCTACAAGTTTGAGGATGAGCAGGGTAAGCACACATTCTGGCATACATCTGCCCACTTGTTGGCTGAAGCTCTGCAGGAGCTTTATCCAGGTATTCAGTTCGGCTTCGGTCCAGCCGTAGAGAGCGGTTTCTTCTACGACGTAATGCCAGCCGAGGGTCAGGTGATCTCAGAGAATGATTTCGCCAAGATTGAGGCTAAGATGATGGAACTCGCCAAGAAGAACGAGCCAGTGGTTCGCAAGGAGGTGGCTAAGGCTGATGCACTCGCTGAGTTCAAGGCCGATGGTCAGAACTACAAGTGCGAGCACATTGAGCAGGACTTGGAGGATGGTACCATCACCACATATACCCAGGGCAACTTCACCGACCTTTGCCGTGGTCCTCACTTGATGAACACTGGCCTTATCAAGGCAGTGAAGATTACAAGCGTAGCAGGTGCCTTCTGGCGTGGCGATGCCAAGCGCGAGCAGATGACTCGTATCTACGGTATCAGCTTCCCTAAGAAGAAGATGCTCGATGAGTACCTGGTTGTCCTCGAAGAGGCTAAGAAGCGCGACCACCGTAAGATTGGTAAGGAGATGGAACTCTTCATGTTCTCTGAGCGTGTAGGTAAGGGCCTTCCTATCTGGTTGCCAAAGGGTACACAGCTCCGCCTCCGCTTGCAGGAGTTGCTCCGTTCGCTCCTGAAGCCTTACAACTATCAGGAGGTTATCTGTCCTGGTATCGGCGGCAAGAGTCTCTATGTTACAT